>ENA-OOQP01000157-OOQP01000157.1-human-gut-metagenome-genome-assembly--contig:-NODE-157-length-36289-cov-3.224347_pt1 | contig 36289 bp, 61 predicted proteins | sample MGYA00241266_ERZ501171 | MGnify/ENA primary metagenome ERZ501171 (study PRJEB25962, sample SAMEA2042501) | human gut metagenome | biome: human gut; feature: human-associated habitat; material: faeces...
CAAGGTTCGCTAATATCCCAGAATTCCCCGGCTTTAGCTGTGGGGAGTATGTCAACTACGGTGTTACTTACGCTTTTCATGGAAAGAAAGTTAAGAAAGTATAAGGAAGAAAACTCTAATTTAACCTCTTAAAACAATAGAGCGAGTATAAAAGAATACTATACTAATATGTATATAAATTCCTTAAAAAATCATCTATAGCAACTGAAAAGACAGTCAGAGAAAAATTTTTTTAGGCTGTCTTTTTTACTCAAAAATTACCCCACAATAAACTTTCATAATTCACAAGAGTACGTTATGATGTGATCGTATTCATATCATGAATCCTCCTTATATATTGAAATGAAATAAAAATGTATAAACAAAGCCTAATAGTTCTTCGGAATTGTTAGGCTTTTTTTGTTCAAAATAACCCCATGACAAGATCTTTTTGTCTATAAGAACAGTATGATGATTACACTCAATCTATTATTCATAGTGAGTGTTTCCATTATTAAACAATAAGTGTCAAAAAGCTGTAAAGCCCAGTAGTTCGCAAGAATTATTGGGCTTTTTATTTAGGACGAACTTTACACCAAAGAAAGGTTTACGGTTTTAGATAAGAGTGCAGACATGAGTAATTGTTACTGGATTTTTTTTATTTACTGTTCAAAGTAACCCCATGAGTAAATCTTAATTTAACGAAGAGTGATATCATGAATACTGTCAGTTATGACATAACTGATCCTTATGTTATTAGAGCATCTACCTCCGGTATCTACCTAAAGTACTTATCGGAGGCTTTCCGTCCAAAGTAACCCCATCTAAGCTCATAAAATCTATCAAAAGTTAGTAAATTACTGTCTGTTCAGAATGGTTCTGAACTTTATTTTTTTTTTAATTTTATCTCATTAGTTTTTATAGAGTTTTATTAGCTCAGTTTTACTCAGGTATTACTGAGCTTTTTTTTATGGTTAGTAAATAACCCCAAATTCTCATGCAAAAGGATCCTCAATGCTGTATGATTAAAAATGAAAATAGACAATATGTGTTGTCATTTTTAACCTCCTAGGGCTTTCTCCAGCTTAATTCGCTGGAGAACTCTAAAAGTCCTACAAAGCCCCAAATCAAGCAGGATCACAATTCATGATCTTTTAGAATTTTCCTCATCTTAACCGAGGAAAATATGTCATATTCAACTACATTAAATAAAAATCTAAAGCTCGTTTCTTACTTGGCCGTAGCTCTGCTGATGATATTTGCATTGCCATATACAGCAGGAGTAATGAAGTTTGATGCAGAGAACTCCTGGCAGCTTACCATGAATGCAGCTATACCTCATAACCTCATTTACGGCAGGGATTTATTTTTTCCGTATGGACCTTTAAACTTCTTAATCACGCCGTTTAATATCAGTAATCAGCTTATTGTATCCATTTTGGTTTATACAGTTGTTTACGCTTTATACGGTTATCTTCTGCTGTCAATTGTTAAAGAAAAAGCAACGTCATACTGGAATACAGCCCTGCTTTTAATCGCATGTTTGCTGCTGTCAGGTTTTAGCTTCAGTTTTGAAGTGTTTATGATCCAGACTCAGCTACTGTTAATTTTTAAAGTCTTAAAACATGACTCTAAAATATTGGCTTTAATCTATGCAGTAATGACAGGGCTCTTACTTGAGATTAAATACCTTGAGTGGTTTATGGCTATAGCGATGATGATGGCTTACGTGCCCGTTGCAATTTACCTCAAAAAGAGCAGCAGAACCATCTTAATCATGCTGTCATCACTTGTAGCAACGGCAGTTATTTACTTTATTTACAATCCCTCTGTAAACGACTTTGTAGAACTTATAAAGAGTATTTTCTACATTAGTAAAGGACAGGTTATTGATCATGCTCTAACTATTGAATCTCCCTATGAAGATGTGTCCTTACTGGCACTGCCTTTCTTCCTTATTGCTTTAGCAGTTGCAGGTGTTGGACTCTTCAGAAGAAACAATATCTTCTTTGGATATTATGTAATCGCTGCTTCCATCTTGTATTTCTGTTACAGACAGGGCTTTGTGCGTCACGGAGGCAGTTTCTGCTTTGCTGGCATGGCTATTTTTTTAAGCAGCTTGTGTATCTGTGCCAATGTAAAATGCTTCGCTTGCAGTAAGGTTACTAAAATCGCACTTGTGGTGATGGCTTTAATCCCAACAGGATATACCTATCTTACTCAGGGCTATACTGTACGCTGGGATCAGGAAAAATCTTCAGAAATTGACGTTATGCACTTACAGTCTGCTAAAGCTCAGGCTGAAGAATTACTGAATATTGCCAAAGAGAGCCAGAATCAAATTGCTACAACTCAGATTGAATGGCTGTTAAGAAATACAACCTCTGCCTTAAACAATCTTAAAGGGAAAAGATATTTACCTGAAACACGTTTAGAAAAAATCATCGGTTTGTATTCTAAATACAGTAAAGCCTTTTCAGACACAGGAACTGAGGCTGGTAAATTAGAAGATAAGTTATTAGAGCTTATCGGCAATGATACCTTTACTGCATATCCAAATGAGTATTCTTACATCGTCAATCATAATAACTTTGTACCATTACCTGCTATTCATACTAATAACAGCTACAACTCTTGGCTTGATAATAAGAACTACGCCTTACTTACAGGTAAAAAAGCTCCTAAATACATAATTGCATCACCAATGACTGCTGATAACCGTAATGTTTATCTTGAAGCACCAGCTACAGCCACTGCTATAATTCTCAATTATCAGTTCGTCACCAAAGCCAAAGCTAAAGACGCTTTTGGATATTATGACACGGTCTATGTATTCAAGAAAAAAGAAGTAGCATCAGGAAGAGTTGCATCTAATTATGCATTTTCTTCAGTAAAGGCAAGTCCAAATCAAAAAATCAAAATACCAAAGAAAGCCGAGTTCATGAATATTGAATACGAGCTGAACCTAAAAGGCAAACTTGCGACCCTGTTTTGGAAGATCCCCGAAATTGAGCTTAAGGTTTTAAATTCAAGATTAGAGCAGGATAAGTTTTATGCTCCTTATTTAAGCCGTGCAGTAGCCCTTGATAATCTTGGCACAACTTTCAGCGTCACCATGCTTGTACAAGGTACTCCAGATGCAATTTTAGGCAATTTAAAAGATAGGCTGTTTTATAAAGACATTGCCGGTTTTGAGCTTGTTGGGAAGGGCACAGCATATTTAAAATCAATCAAAGTAAATTTCTATCATGGCTCAGATTGGTCTAAGTAAAAAATCCTTTATAGCCTGTATCAAAAAATACAGGCTATTCTTCAACTTGACCCCACTTAATACCTTTTTATTTCCTTATTAAATCTAAACTTTCAAGCCGTACCTGTTAATTTAGGTATCAAAAAAATATTACAAAATGTAATAAAATATTTGAAATAATATTACAAAATGTGATATAATAGTATCATAGAATGAAGCAGAGGAAAGCAACATTCTATAAAGAACCCACATCGTATTTATCGTTTAGCGAGGATTTATAAAAATGGCACGTGGCGTTAATAAAGTTATTCTTTTAGGCAACTTAGGTGATGAGCCTTCATTCCGTCAGACAAACAACGGCACATCAGTTGCTAATATCTCATTATGCACTTCTGATTATTACACCGACCAAACAGGAAAAAAGATTGAGCAGTCAGAGTGGCATCGCTTAGTTTTTTGGGGCAAGTTAGCCGAGATTGCACATCAGTTCTTACACAAGGGCGCAAAGATTTATGTTGAGGGTAAAATTCAGACAAGAGAATACACCGACAAACAGAATGTAAAACGCTCAATTACTGAGATTGTCATTTCTGAAATGCAGATGTTAGACAGCAAGAATGCTAACGGCAACAATGCTAATAACGGTGCATATAACAATGGCGGTTACAATAACGCTAACAGCTATAACGGCGGTAATAACTACAATAACAACAGTGCACGCCCACAGCAGACATCACAGCCACAACAGGGCTATAACAACGGTTATGCACAGAATAACAACGGCAATGTTTATAACAATGCTCACGCACAGCAAGCTCCACAGGGCTACTATCAGAATACACAACCACAACCACAGCCACAGGGCTATAACGCACCACAGGCTCAACAACCACAGGACGATCTTCCTTTCTAACTGATTAAAGCCCCTTAATTGGGGCTTAATTTAATCTTCTGTTTGGATTTAATTACAGGTGCTCGATGTCAAGGTTTATCAAATCACATCATTACATTGAGACTAAAACAGTTAGAAAAGAAAAGTAAAAGTACCGCTGTAAAAAATGAAGCTTTTAAGAAAAGCGCCATTCTGACAGACGATGAACCATTCTAAAAGAGGACTGTAAGTCTTATGTACCACTGCATAAGATAAGGAGTTTTACAATGACAGGGCTAGACTATTACAGACAGACAGCAGAAAAAAGAGAACAAAGTGCAATTCAGGATTTCGGCACTTATGATCTTGCCGACTTTCTAAAGAAACTGTGTAAAAATCCTAGTTCTCAGGAACAGTTCATAAAAGACACCTATAACTTAAGAGCAGGATATGAAAGTCCTTGTGATGTAGTTCAGGTAACTGACAAACTGTCAATAGCTTACTGTCCCTACAATAAAGACTTCGTCGAAACAGTTAAAAAACTTCAGGGAGCATTCTTTAAAGATGATCGTGAGTTCTTCGCCTCAGGGTGGATCATAAGCTCTGCTAATGATGAGTTTGTTAAAAATTACATCAGACAGAACATGAAGTTAAAATTAGATTCTGATGTAGAAAAAGAGGAAGAAATAAAAAACATGAATAACACCAATACCCATGCAGTTAATAATACAGCAGTTAATGTTCCACTTGTCACAGCTTCAAGTATCAGTGAGGCAGATAGAATTTTTAACGAACACAAATTAAAGGTAGTTGATTTCTTTCATGACAAAACTACCAACATTCTTTATATCAGAGTGCCATTTACAAATCTGTCATTTATGACAACAGCACTTGGCTGTGATGGAATTTATATTGCCAAGATTGGAGCATGGGCTTTTAATTATTCACACCGTGAGGACGTAGGAAAAGCCTATAAGACAGCTTTAAAAGAATATGGTGTTTAGCTTTAAAAGAAAGTATAAGAGCATACTTAACCCCAGAGTTAATAAAAAAGTTCTGCTCTTAGCCATATACTTTTAAACAAGGTTGCATAACGAAATCCATGATCTTTGCTTTGTGTTTGTAATATCTTGCTAAGTTAATACAACATCGTTATGTGACCTTACTATTGCATAATGTTATGATAAATGACATATATAAAACTCCTAAAAAGAAACTGAAAACTGTAGTCTCGGACTATGGTGGGAGTTGTACAAGTGTACTCCTTTGTGCTTGTACAACTCTTGATCAATTTTTTTATAAACCTATCCTAAATAAAAATATCTTTTATTAAATAAATATTACATTTTGTGATATAATAATATCATCAATTCAGATTATTATACGGTGATATATATGAGTTTAATGAAAGTATCTGAAGTTATCAGAAATTTTGGTATGCAAAATATCCATGTTCAGCTTTATTACAAAGGTAAATACACCTCTGTAAAAAAAGGTTTTGACTATGCTGAAAATGTAACTTTCAAAGATTTAGAAGTCATTTCTATAGAAGCCCTTGGTGGTTGTGTAGTTTTAAACGTATACACTGAAAAGAGCTTATGCAAGTACCGAATTGAGAACGAAGACGGTACTTTTGTAAGAGGTTGTGAGAATAAAGAGATCCTGCATGAAGAGTTAGACAATCTTTTGTTTAACGTTCATTTTACTTATCTTGTAAAAGACTTAGAGCAAAATCGAGTTATCCGGATTGAAGATGTTTCAGACGCAAATCAGGAATAAAGAGTAATACAGCATAAGGAATAAACAATGGATATTCAAGGCTTAGTTCGCAATGGTATCAACACCGAAATCAGAGAACTTAACGAAAACATTCAGGTTCAAAACTTCAAGTTAAAATATGATGGTTACGGTGATCGTAAAGAGGCAGAATCTGCTATTCATCAGTTCAAATTTACTATCAGAACACTGACACATGTAAAAGAAGAAATCGCCCGCAGGATTGGTTTTTCAATCCTTGATGTCTTTGGCAACTTCTATTCTGCAAGTCTTGATCGTGATGATCTTGTAAAAGAGCTCAAACGCATCATTAAAGAAGATAAGGAAAGTAAAGAAAAGAGTCCTGATGAGGAGGTTAGACAGTTACCTCCACAAACCTTTGAAATCAGATTTAAAGGCAAAACTATTGCTGCAATTACTACACTTGAAGAAGCTGACAAGGTCAATCTTGACAGATATTTAGTGGACTTTGAGTTTGATAACTGATAAAACATATCTTAAATAAAAATGTGTTTTACTGTTATTTTTTGATAGCTTCGATGTATAATTACAAGTGGATTAGGTATATGTTCACGTATACAAAATTCTCACTTTAGATCCCCAGTTTAAAGTGTTATTTTCTTTCGATAGACAAAGAAACGCATGGATTGTCTTGTTGGCGCAAAACAGTCTGTGCGTTTTTTTTTTGTGTAAACTTAAAATTGTTTTAATAATCATATCTACAATAAAAATATATATTGCTTTATAAATATTACAAAAAGTGATATAATCATATCATCTTAATTTTATAAAGAGTGATTATGGAAAAGCAAGCTTACATAATGTGTGATTATTCACTTCTATTTCGTCTGACTGATGAGAAGCATGGAAGCAAAATCATCGAAAAAGCAGGCGCTATGATTGATACCTTTCATTGCAGACAGAAAAACAATGCTGTAATTCATATCTCCTGTATCCAGCGTCTTAAACGTTGGCGTAAGGTTACAGAGTTTTTACGCAAAGAACTGAAAATAGGTCAGTGGCTGTCTATGGATTATGTAGGTTACAAGCATCGTTGGGACTTACCTTTGATGTTTGATAAAGATGATAAAGGTGATCCTGAAATTAACCAGATCCTAATTCCAAGAGTCTGGGCATGTACAGGTGATGTCTGTGTCACTCCATTAAGTGAAGAACTTATCAGGGCACTTACAGAGTCAAAGTTACACCATGTAGAGCAGTTTGCTGTATTCACAGCGTCTAAACTGATCTCAATTAACTACAACCATCATGATCCTTTCTTTACCGTTGTAGAAATTGAAGATGAGTTAACCGGAGCAAAAATGCACACTGCTTATGAACATGAGCTTTTTCTGTATAACGACGAGTCTGACAAGAAGAAGGAAAACCAAGAAAAAGTGCATCTCTGGCTTCAGACTTATCAGAGCAGGAATAACAAATGATCGTAAATATTGCTGTATTTCTAATCTTACTGTCAGCTTCAATGTTTGCTGTATTTATCTATCAGGATCATTCTTTTAAAGAATATGCTGTATTGTGTGTTGTGACAGTTTTATTACTGTCACCGCTACTTTACTACAGAACACAGATTGAGTCTGTAACAGACTTTCTTGCAGATGAGCCAGTAACTCCGTTAGAGCAGGGGCGATAAATGGGCAATAATCTCAAGCTTTATGAACTGTGGAAACGCCAGCCCCGTGAAGTTCTGAATGATTTGTATCATGAAGTCTATGGTGCATTGCAACCACTGCCAAGGAAAAGAAGGGAAATCATCTTAAAACTTGACTGCTTATTGCTTGGGCATGGCGAGGCTTTATACAACGAGCATACTGAAGTTGCCATAAATAAAAAAGAACTTCAAAAGCGAGCAGTCAGCGTTTTAAACCATAAAAACTTTATTTTAAGGTTCAAGCTTCAAGGTGTTGTTCTTACCTGTACTGAATACTACAAAATTCAGAGTATTCGCAACCTTATAGAAAGTAATGAGCATTTCTTTGTTGAGATTAAAGGTAATGAAGTTTTCTTTAAAAAAGAAATCTCTCTAGGTGATGAGACCTTTAATCAGCCTTACATCCTAACCATAACTCATTTTTCCGTAAAAGATTTACAGCAGAAATTTGCTGAAAGCAGATATACAAGAGAGCAACTTGAACTGATTATTTAATTAAGCATAGGAGAACAAAATGTTAGCTTCATTTGATAAATTCAATAAAGACGATTTCTTTAACGTAATAATTATTGGCGTTAACTCTGATGATCTTGATAAGCCAGACTTTAAAGAAAGAGTTCAATCAGACAATCATCACAATAGTGCTGTAGAACACGCTTTAGAATACTTACGCTCTTTAGAGTCCCCACAAAGAAGGGTTGGCGTTTTAGTGATAAATCAACCTAAATGCTATGCTCCAACTCCTGATGAGAGTGGAGCTTTAGTTGACAGATTTGTGCCAAATCCTTTTGTCATCAATAATATTTATAGCCACATTTTAAATGATAAAAGTAACTGGGTGACCGTGTTAGAAGCTTTAACTTATATAAAAGAGCTTAAAAACAAAATCTAATTTTTAAATAAAATTGCAGAGGACTTAGTAATGATTGTTGTAGGTATTTTTTTATCGTTATCTTTTATTTTTGGATTATTTTACTTGTGTATTACAACAAAGGATCCTGTGTTTATTTTTTACCCTGTTTTTTATACTTTCGCTCAGCCTTGCTTGTTATTTGGGGTATATCCCAGTTCCGAACATAATTTCTTTATAAGAGATATCTCTTGAGACAGAATTTTTATGTCAGTGAAATGATTTCCATTATCGTCTTTATACTAATGTGTATAGCAATTGATGTTTTTGATAAAACTTTGGGTGATGAACTTAATCCATTTTTTTATTGTTTAATTCTTATTATTCCAGTGTTTTTGTTAATAGTTTGTATGAGTTATGAGATTCAAAACAAGTCTACCAATTTTGATAGCCAAGAAACACCAACAGTCAATACTCAGGAAAGTTCTCAAGTTAAGGTAAAAGAGAATACCATGAACCTGAATTGTACCGCTTTAGAAAACGGTGAATACCTGTGTAAAAAGCCAAAATAATGTAAGCTGTAGTTGTATTTATGAAGAAAAAACTTAATCTCACATACAGAGAAGTTTTCGATAGGGCTGGATTGTCTTTTAATGAAAATATAGCCTTATTTGTATTTGTTGATCACAAGTATATACTCGATGATCTAATAGAAGAGCAGTTTCTTGATGATTTTATGCTGTATGATGATTTTGATAGCTTTATTCATGAATGTTATGAGGCTGATATTCTATTAAAAATACTTTCTCTTAAAGACTTTAATCACAAACTAGACAGTGAGCCTGCTTTTAAAGAGAGAATTGCTTCAAAAATAGCCACAGATTTTTGCCATAGTATTGATGACGAAGACGTGATCATATATTCGGTAGGGAAACTGGTATTCCTCGTATTACTTTGAAAAAATTAGGAATGGTACGTTAATGAAAAATCCAAATAACCATGTAGAGAATATCAAAGATCTTATTGCTAAAGATAAAGAGAGTATCAATAAAATCTTCTGCGACAACTGCGGAGAAAATCTGATATTCACCTTTAAAAAAGATGAGACTCTGTTCCATATCCCATTATCAAAGATTTTAGAGTGTCTTCTGATTGCTGAAACGGAAGGAGAAGTGCCACATATAGATGAAAGCTGGTGGGATAGTTTGGAATCTATATATCCAAACATCGAAAATTTAAGAATTGAATTGAAAAGTTCAAGGTAATACAAATGCGCATTTTACTGTCAATTAAGCCTGAATATGTTGAGCAAATAGAACGGCATACTAAGCTCTTTGAATTTAGAAAACGAAAATTTAAAAACGTTCCTTCTGAAATACTGATTTATGCTTCAGCACCTGTAAAAAGGATTGTTGGAATAATCCAAGTCGGAGCTATTATTGAAGATACACCAATATCTCTCTGGTCACGTTGCAAACAGAATGCGGGTATTAAAGAAAAGGCTTTTTTTGAATATTTTAAAGGTAAAAATCAAGGCATTGCAATTGTAATAAAAGACTATATTAAGTTTGTAAGTCCAATTGATCCTTACAAGGTAAATTCTGGTTTTACGCCTCCGCAGTCCTATGCTTATTTTGACAATATTTTTCCTGACGGTATAGAGCAGCATCTACCTAAAAACGATTAAAAACATACTTGCTAAACAGTAAAAGGCTCTATGAATAACCTCACAGAGCTTTTTTTTATTTACATTTTTCGGTTACAAAGTGATTTAAGTTACCTTGAACTTTTCCAATAAGTTCATTTCTCAGGCATTCGTTCTTGTCAGGCTTGTACATCTTATTCCAACGGTTAAAGAGATTTTTATGCTCTTCATCTAAAGGTATGCTGTATGTTTCTGACATATACAGATAGGCACGTGCAATCAGACCTCGTGAACGCTCAGGAGGAGTAACTCTCTGACGTTTTCTGTCAATCTTCATATCACACAAACCATAGCTTGGAGCATTCCTTACCGCATCAGAAAAAGCATAATTACTTCTGTCCCCGTTAACTTCACCAACAGCAGGATAGAGATTGTGAAGATCTGATTCCATCATGTTGAATCTGTCAGAGGTGTTCTCACAGTTCTGTCTGCCGTGATGTTTGGTCCAGCAGCTTTGATCTTTACCAAATTCCCAGGCAGGCATGATGTGTTCCGCTTCAATTCTATGAGCTCTATTAAGGTTGCGAGGAGAGCGATTATGATAACCACAGCTTTCCAAATCAGGATAGTAGTAATGCTTCGTGAACTTAATATCACAGCCACAATAAATAGTCTTAGGCGACTTTAAATGAGTAAAGATGACATGCATGTCTCTTTTAGCAGTTTTGAAGTTGCGTTGCTTTTCTTGAATCAGCTCTTCTACATTAAATGACTTTCTGAAAAATGAAAAATTTGCATGAGCACTGCCTGTAGCAGTAAGCAAACAGCTAGCTACAGCCAGTAATAAATATTTAGATGATAACAATGGCATAAATAGCCCCTAATTTATTACACTTTTAACAATTTAATCATAAACTATTTTTAATAAAAATATAAATTATTTAAAATTATTACAATTTGTGATATAATAATATCATTGATGATACAAAATAAAGTTTTCAGGAAGTAAGCTATGAATACTCCTTTAAAGGCAAATCTATTACCACAGCAGGTTTTAAACTGTCTTGAAGATGAACTTAAAGTAAAGGTAATGCCTGACTGTATTAGCTATAAAGCAGAAATCTACGAAAAGCCTTGCCGTGATAATGATTTTTATCCTTATTCACGGACTTATAAGGTGGCTGAGTGTGCTGAAGCTCAATTTCTAGTTCTGTACAAGGACTTTTATGTGCGCAGATACAAGATTGAAGTTACAAGCTGTATTGATGTTTCACCTGATCTTGAAGAACACAGTATCACAGAGTTTAAAGCTACTGTAATCGCAGTACTTGAAAAGGCTTAATCAGAATTTATAAGAAATAAGATTGTAGAGAGTTGTATGTTTGACTTTATCAGAAGTTTTGTTGATGGTGTTGGCACTCTTAATGAAGAGCAGAGTAGAGCACTTGACCTTATGAACTCAGGCAGAAATGTCTTTGTAACAGGTGGTGCTGGTACTGGCAAAAGCTTTTTAATCAGAGCTTTCTGTAAGCAGAATAAGGGTAAGAATATCATCATTACAGCTCCTACAGGCGTGGCTGCTCAGAACGTCAAAGGTGCAACACTACACAGAACCTTTAGAATTCCTACGAAGTTACTTTCACCTAATGAGCCTACTTTAAACAACAAGGCAGTAACAGAAGTACTTCACAAGACCAATGTCGTCATTATTGATGAGATCTCAATGTGTCGTGAAGACGTTTTTACCTATGTAGCACGTTATATTGCTGAAGAGAACTTAAGACGCAAGCGCATGAAGTCAACACCTGAGCCTATTCAGTTAATTCTTGTGGGAGATTTTATGCAGTTACCTCCAGTGATTACCTCCTCTGAAAAGAATTTATTTACTCAGTTATGGGGCAATTCTCAGGGCTTTGCTTTTATGTCTAAGGCATGGGACTACTTTAACATTCATACTATCAAGCTAACTGAAGTAATGCGTCAGAAAGAGGATAGTTTTTCCAGTGCGTTAAATAAGATCCGTAAGAATGACAGTGCCGCATTAGATTATCTCAATTCTCACAAGTCTACAGAACGTATTGATAAAGCTATCAATCTATGTGCTACCAATGCTACAGCTGAGAAGATCAATCGTGAAAAGTTAGATGCTATCAAGAACCCAAAAGTTGCACTGGATATGACCTTTAAAGGCGATGTTACCAAGATTAAAAACTCTGATCTTGTCTGTGAAAAAGAGTTGGTATTAAAAGTTGGTGCAAGAGTAATGATCTTAGTTAATGATCCTGCACTTTTGTATTCAAACGGCTCAATGGGCACAGTAACGGGCTTTGAAAATCCTGACGATTTAGATAATCGTGGTGTTTGGGTAGAACTAGACAGTGGACAGAGAGTGTTAATTGAGAATAACAAGTGGTCCATTGTCGAGTATGAGGTAACAGGAGAGGGTAAAGAGTGCAAGACTGAAGCTAAGGAAGTAGCAAGCTATACCCAAATTCCATTAAAGCTTGCTTATGCCATCACCATTCACAAATCTCAGGGACAGACTTATGACAGCGTCAATATTGATGTGTCTGGTATTTTTGCAGCAGGTCAGCTGTATGTAGCTCTGTCACGCTGCAAGACAATTGAGAATACATGGTTTAACGCACCTATTACAGAAAAACAAATGAAAATTTCGTATGCAGTCAAAGACTACGCATAAAAGGAAGTGTTATGAACAGACGCTATTATCTGATTGTTGAGTCTGAATACATCACGTCTTTTACAGACAAAGAAACACTATTAAATGCACTTTGGCTCATGACAGGAAAGGAAGAGTTAAGAAACAGCGATGAGATCTTCGAGCCTTTACTGCTTTTAAGAAAAAAAAGAGGTTTTACTGACGTTACTCTTTCATTACAAGAATGTCTGTCATGGATCGACTTCTTTGCTGACAAATATCAGTTAAAAGCCGAGATGTTAGAAGAATTACTGTTATCCATTACTTCAGAGGAATAAAACACAAATGGAAAAAAGACGTTATCGTTTCTGGGATCCAAAGGCTAATGTAAATATTGTCGAGATTAGCAATGAGCTGTATGTGATCTTTTTAGATCACTTTAATCCAAAGTTCAAAGTCTATACCTGCTGCTACAAAGTAACTGGTTTAGAAGAGAACGTAGTAGTCGATCATGCCTATGAAAGAACCTTAATTAAAGAGAATATCTCAAAAGACGGTGATGTAAGTTACAGCATTGCCAAGAATTTAAAACTCAAGTAAATAAGAGGCAAATGAATGATCTTAGAAAATGACAGTCGCAGTCTTGAACGAAATATGGAAATGAGACAGATTTCTCAGAATATAACCTTGTTAAGACAGTTAAGAAAAGTATCACTTGAAGCTCTGTCTTTAGCTCTTGATGTTCCACTTAAAGAGCTTAAGAAGATTGAGTCTGCTACAAAACCTGAAATTTCTTTGACTTTGTTACTTGATATTGCAAATTATTTTAAAGTTACACCTGCTTTATTTAATTTTGAATTTTATTCATTTTTACGGTTACACCAAGTGTCAAAAGTTCGATTTTGCACGTTCATACGCTGTTGTATTTTTTCACGAGATTAAGAGCAGACGCTTTAAATATCTAAATCAGATTGCAAAATTAACAGCAAGCACAGCACAGGCAAAAAGCACTAAGGACGTTGGAAGTATTGTAAAAAAAATCCTTGACTACATATATGATTTTGACTTTGGAAAGGATAATCAGAAATTACACCTTAAAACTCTAAGTAGCGAACAGAACTTAGTCCAAAAATTAGAAGAGAGTAGCGAGTTTGACTGTAAATCTGATCCTAAACAAAAAGAGTTAGTTAAACAGTTAGCAAGAATGATTAATCTTGCAAGCAGAAACCTTGGTAATCGTGCAACCGTAGTAAAAACTTGTGAGCAGATCATGGAAGAGAACGGTGAAGGTCAAAGTTCATCATCACGTGATGACTTTGGTCTGTTTGTTGATGCAAGACCTACTCAAGGACGTGACGACTTTATCAAATTTGCAAATCAGAATTTTGCATTACGAAGCTTGATTAGAACCAAGGTAAATGCTTATGTTGATTTCTTCAATGGCGGAAGCTATCAGGGTCGCAAACTCAATATTTACAAAGCACAGAATATCAACATGGGCGAATACAGGATTTTTGATAAAAAGACTGTAAATGAGGGCTTTTCTACCTCTGTACAAATCCTAGTTGATGTATCTAGCTCAATGCTTACAAAAGACGGCTTAGAGCAAACACGTGCACATGAAGCTAATGTATGTGCTTTAAATATCGCCTTAGCTTTGGAGGGTATAGATGGTATTGAGAATGCTGTTCACTATTTCCCAGGCGATTGCACTGAATACGAAACAGCTTTGAAGTTTGGAGAGAGAGCTAGCAAATTTGCTCCATTTTTCGATCAGAAACCACGTGGAAGCACTCCACTTGCTCAATGTTTATATAAAGCCTTAGAAGATTTAAAAAAGGTTAATTGTAACCGAAACATGATCTTCATTATCACTGACGGAATGCCAGATAGTGTAACAAATGTACTAACAGCAATGAATGCTTTGGAGCAAAACGGAGTGGAAGTCTACGGCATTTCTATTCGTTCTGATTTGATTTCAAAACTGTTTGAAAAGCACCCTGAAAATGTAACCGTACTTAAAGATGCTTCTGAACTAAACAGAGCCTTTACAGAACTTTTCAAAAAACAGTTCGCATTTCAGAATGTAGCATGATATAAAAATATCATCCTTGTATCTTTGATTATTGCCCCTCAATTCGAGGGGCTTTTTTATGTCTGAACTTTTATAAAAGTTCTTATAAAAGCTTTTATATAAGATTATATATATGTGTGTATTTATAAAATATCTAGTAGATAAATAAAAAAAAGTAGTAGATAAATAAAAATATATAGTGCTATATAATATTATCTATGATATAATATTATCATGTTAAGAACAAAGGGGAACGTTCTTAATAGTATTTGATTTACAAGGAAACAATGATATGACTACTACAATTTTATCTAACGCTGATTTATGCAAGACTTTTAACGTAAACAAGATCTTCTTAAATGCAATGGCATTACCTGAACACACTGATCCTTTATTTGTACCAGAACTAAATTCAAACTATGTCTTTGACGAAAAGATTTTAAATCAGGTACTGTTATTCTTAGCTGATCCTAGCCATGATTGCCTGTTCTTATCAGGTGCTTCTGGTTGTGGTAAGACTTCTTTAATTTTACAGATTGCATCACGTTTGAATTATCCAGTGCAGTCAATCACCGTGTCAAACAAGACTGAAATTCAGGACTTAATCGGTCACCCAGTATTAAAGAACGGCTCACTATCATTTGAGTATGGTGCATTAACTAACGCAATGCTAAAAGGTGAAATTCTCTTAATCAATGAGATTGATATGATTGGTGCTGGTGAATTATCAGCTTTAAATGATGTTTTGGAGGGCAAACCTTTAGTTATCGTACAAAATAAGGGCGAAGTTATTAAACCTCATAAGAATTTCAGAGTAATTGCTACCGGTAACACCAAAGGCAACGGCGATGAAACTGGCTTTTATAATGGTGCAAGAATTTTAAACAAAGCATTCTTAGATCGTTGGCGTTTCATTGAGTGCACCTATACCTCACAAGAAAATGAGATTTCTATCATTAAAAAGGCAAATCCTAATCTGACAGAGCTTGAAGTAAAGCACTTATGTGAGCTTGCATCACAGATTAGAAAAGTAAGTGACGGTGCTGAAACTGTAGGAATTAGCACTCCATTCTCTACACGTACACTGTTACGTATTGCTCATCTGTTTGCAACCATAGATATTTCAATCTATGACGCAGTAGAAATGGGCTTTAGTTCAAGACTTGTTAAGGTAGAGTATGACTACATCGACAGACTGACAAAAGATATTTTCGGTAATAATTACGTAAGAAAAAGCAAAATTGCTGATCCTGTAGTAATTACTGACACTGTTAAGATAGAGCCCGCTGTTACTGAAATTGTCAAAGTTAAGAAAACAAGAAAGACTACAAAAAAAGCATCAAAAGCAGTAATGCCTGAAAATGATACCAATTCTGAACAGGAGCCACATCAGGGTTTCTTAGAGTTCGTTAATGATCCACTAACAGCTTAATTTAAGGAGTTTAAATATAAAAGTCCGTGCTCAAAGGTGCGGACTTATCTGTTTAATTCGTGATAAATTTAGGATAACTTATGTGACAGTGCTATTTATTTCATATCTATAAGGAGAACGTATGAGAGTTAAGGTTACTTATCAGAGGGTACTTGAAGTTTATTTAAAGTTAAAAGATCAAGGTGTAAAAATCACCAATCAGAGAGTTATGGACGAACTAGGCGAAGGTTCCTTTACTACAGTTTACAAGTTTTTAAAGGAAATCAAAGAGCGTGACGAGAAAAATATGCTTTTTGACCTGTCCAAACTAACCCCATTAGAGCAAATTGAAATGCTCAATAAAGAGTTCAATGTAAGTTATGAGAACTACAGGACCGTCACCCAAAGACTTGTAGAAAGTTTACAGCGTAAAGTTGATGAGCTCACTGTAGAAAATGAAGAATTGATAAAGGAACTTAAAAAATTTAAGGAATGAATTTATGGTAACAAGTGTGTTTAAAGTAATGGAAAGCACACAAGATTGCCTAGAGGCTATTAAGGAAACTGGAAAACAAAATCTTGAATATCGAAGCTTTTTAAATGGCATGACTAGAGATTAAGGGAGAGAAAACATGAAATTTGATTTTGAAGAAAAATTAGACAAGAAGAACAAGAAGAAAATGAAAGACATTGATAGTGCACATGCCAAGAAAGTTTTAATTGTAGCAGGTGCAGTGTTCATTGCTGCTTTCTTCATCTTTAAGAACGTCTACATTGTTGATCAGGGCGAAAAGGCTGTAGTAACCAACTTCGGTGAGATTTCTTCTACATGGGACGCAGGCTTACACTTTAAGATACCTTTTGTGCAGTCTGTTAAGCGTTACTCTGTAAGAGTCCAAAAATCTGTATTCGGCGCTATAAAAGGTGGTGACGAGCAGGTTCTGTCTGCATATTCTAATGATCAGCAGATTATTGAGTCTTATGCCATCTCAATTACATGGAACTATGATCCAACACGTATTGAAGATGTTTACCGTCACTTCGGCACATCAGATGACAATTCTGTATTTGAAACTGTAGTATCTCCAACCATTCAGCAAACTTCAAAGGCACTGTTCGGTCAGTTTACAGCTCAGACCATTGTGCAGGACAGAGCAAAGTTAGATACTGCTTTAGAGCAGAAAATTAAAGAGCAGTTACAGAAGTATCCAATTAACCTGATTTCAGTACAGATTGTGGACATCAACTTCTCCAAGTCTTATGAGAATGTCATTGAACAGACCGCTCAGAAAAAGCAGGAAATTGAGAAAGCACGTAACGAATTAAAACGTATAGAGATTGAGTCACAACAGCAGGTAGCAAGAGCTGAAGCTGCTAACAAGGCAACCAAGCTCAAAGCTGATGCTGAGGCTTATCAGATTTCAGTAAGAGCTAAAGCTGAGTCTGACGCAATTAAGTTAAAAGCTGAGGCATTAAAAGCAAACCCTGAGTTAGTTCAACTGAATATTGCTGAAAAGTGGAATGGTACCGTTCCTCAGACTGTAGTAACTTCCAACGGCAACGGAGGAAGTGTTTTACCGTTACTCAATTTAAACTCTAAGTAAATTTGAGTAAAAAACAATAACAGTAAGCCATGTTGGGTGTTCACAACGCCACTTAAAACAGAGAATAAAAGATCCTACAGAGTAGAAACTGTAGGGTCTTTTTTTATTTAAAATCGCATTTTTATTAAAAATATAAACTCTCAAAAAATCTATTTTAAAATATTACTTATTGTGATATAATATTATCATATTGAATAGAGAGGAGAACTAACTATGTCTTTTAGCGATTTTAAAGGTTACTGCCATCGTTGTGGTGCGATTACCAATGAATTTACCATGAGCCGTTTCAATACACAGCTTATTTGTCCTGCCTGTCAAGAGAAGGAAAAAGCACACCCTTTATATAAGAAAGCCTGTGAAGTTGAGCTAGAGCATTTAAAAGCAGGAGATAGAGACTTTAAAGGGATCGGCTTACCCGAAGATTTACTGTAATCAAGAAATTTCATTTACAGGAGTTAAAGATGTTTTTATCTGATGTTGATCTTTATTATCTCAAAAATGAAGTAGGTGTTGACGTTTCAGATACAGCAACTATAGAACTGTGCATGCGTTTTACAGACTTAACTTTAATGCCCGAAAATGAAAAAGAACAGCACATAGATTTTGAAACTTTAGAAGTTATGGCAGGACGAGCTTTTATCCTGCAAGGATTAGCAAAGAGTGCCTTTGAGGGAACTACACTAAAGACTTTTAAAGACCTTCTAGGAAGACAGTACTGCGTGTATTTTGACAGCAGCAGATACTTTGAAAAATTCAAAGTAACTCCAAGACCATCAACATTATTCAACCACAAATCATAAGGAAATAATATGAAATATCTGATCTTAGATCCTGCAAGACTTACTCACTTAATTAAGTCTGAAGAGCAACTCAAGACATTCAATGCTTTTTTAGCAAGCATGGAGGAAATGCGATACCAAAAGAACACTCATCAGTTAACAGCTGAAGAGAAAAAATACCGAGATTGCGTTTTAACCGGTTTCTTTACTACGACTTTAGATAAGCCGGTAAAAATCGGTGTACTTGACTTTGAACCACGAGATGAACAGTTAAGATTAAAAATCTTAAAGAAGTTAGAAACACAAAAAGTCTGTCTTGAGAACATTACTACCTTATGGTCTACTGCTCTATTTGGATGTATCTGTATTGTTCCTGAAGATGAAGAGATTGCAGAGCTCATTGAAAAGAGACATTTAGATCATTCAGCACTAGATTTTCCTGATAGGAACAAAATTGAGTTCTTACATCAAGATAACAAGACTATTGTAAGGATCTTCGATTTAGACAATGACAAAGCTCGTGACATTGAAATTGATATGTCATTAGTAAAACTCAAAGAAAAGCTACAGCCAAAAGCTGCCAACTCAGCTATTTATGGAGATTGCTAAAAAGAGTCCAAACTAACCCCATGACGATAGGGCAGGTGAAGATTGTACCCGTTATTATGTTCTATAAAATTAAAGCATGATGATGACTTCAGTGAAGTAGAAAAAATCACTGCTGAAGATTTAAACAGCTATCTTGAGCCTGAGTACACAACAAGATTGGGTGTAAGACCAAGATTTGAACTTGAAGGTAATATTGTTTGGGAATATGACCAGTACTCTGGTGCCAAGAATATTTTAGAGATCTTCGATACCTGTGCCGATGCTGAAATCTACATCATGGAATACATTGAAGATTCTTCTTTAGGTGCTTTATGGTTTGAATACACAAAGGGTATGCTAGAAGATGTAATTAACACAGTATTTGATGATGATGACTTATACACTAAAACAGAGAAAAAACGTCTTTTAAAAGAATTGCAAAATTTATAAATAACAATGTAAAGGATCCTAAATCTATGCTCAAAACAAAACTTCTGATTGCTACAGCTGTAGCTGGAATTATGTTTGGTAATTCAGTTCTTGCAGAGCAGTGTTCAATCAATTATGACAATAATGGGGCTGTAAGCTGTACCTGCAAAAACAAGAACCATAAATACGATGGAGAAATCAACGTTGTAGGTATGAGTTATGTTGATAAGACACCTGACGTTGCATATCTGAGCTTTACAGCTTTTGCAAAAAACGAAGAAGCCTCAGTTGCAGAAAGTAAGGTCAATGATCAGGTAAAACTTTTAACCTCTTTTGTTTTAACTGTAGTTAAAGATGATGATGCTGTAACTTCTGGCTCTATTAACGTTCGTCCTAAATATGAACACTGCCTCAGAAAGCAGTGTATATGGAAACAGGAATTAGCAGGCTTTGAAGCCTCAAGAACTGTAACTGTAAGAGTAAAGGACTTCAATTTAATTGGAGAAATCACCTCTAACGCACTGGATAAAGCAGGGATCAGCAAAGTAAACGGCATTACCTATGATCTATTAAACAGAGATGTAGCACAAAAGGAAGCTGACAGTCTAGCCGTTGCAGATGCTATTGAAAAAGCGAGAAGATTAGCACAGGGCTTTAGTGCTGAACTTGACAGTGTACCTTTATCAATAACCTACGGAACAGCAGGCAATGACACCACACCAAGACCAATGCCTGTATATGAGGCTCGTACGATGTCATTAAACGCTGTTGACGGTGCTGAAAACGGCTATTCTCAGTACGTACCAGAGAAGTTAAGAATTACGTCTAACGTATATGTTTCCTATGCTATCAGGGAAATTAAATAGAAGTTGATAGCGAATTAAATCTTTGAATTCTACATAAAAATGTTCGTGCCCACTTTAGACTTTCTTGAGTGGGCTTTTTTATGTCTGAATAAATAAACATATTTTAGATAAAAATAGATATTTGATAATATTTCTTTAAAAATATTACAATAAGTGATATAATATTATCATTGTAAAAAAACAAGGAGAGCTTAATAATGTCAGATAATTTAATCCATTGCGCTTTGTTTCTAGCAGGCTTTCTGTTGTGTTATCTCTTTGATTACCTGAACACTAAAAAGGACGTAGAGAAGGTTATGAGGCCTACGCTTGACTACTTGGAGGAAGCCTTTAATAAATGTATTGAAGATAACACTATCACTGAAGAGCAGGCGGTAAAACTTGTAAAAGTATGGAAAAGCATTATCAACAAAAAAGGTTTTAATGACGAGGTTTTTAAGAATGGAAACTAATGAGATTTTAGAAGAGTTAAAAATTAAGTACAGAACATTAACCGTTGAAGATAAAGCAAGACTTTTAAATTATGTCTTTAATTACTCCTGCATTCTTTCGAGATCTGATTGTTTTTTAGAGAACAAATACAATTTTGATCTTGATTATGAAATCTCAGAGAGAAAGGTATCTCAGGGCTTTGAAATCAAAAAACTAGATGATAAGAAAGGGTACTACGAGGTAAAAGGCAGTACTGTTTGGATTGACTTTTTAACCACCGATGAACTTATCACGCTTTTACTCTTAGCTGAAGAAAAAGAATTTTCTGACAGCAACATCGACAACTGTAGAGATTTAATTAAGAGCCATTCTAATCTTGAACTTGAAGATTATGTTTCAGTACTTCCTGTTAAGGCTTTAGAGTTCTATTTGGATACAAAGTTACAGCATATCTTAAACGGCACAAGCTGTTACGGTGATCCTGAATGCAAAGTAGAGAGTAAGGTAAAACAGTCAATGGAGCAGGCATTAGCTGACGGTTATTACTGTTTAACCAGAAGTCTTACAGAAGAAATTAAAGAGCGTCAGATGAAATTCATTAAGAGGATCAACAGAAACTTTAATTTTGCAAAACATGCTTTCGTACTTGTAATGTCACAGATTTAATTAAAAAGGGGAATAAAAATGCACTCAACAGTATTTGTTTTTAAGAGCAAGGACAGCGACGCCGAATACACCTACAGTGAAGACGATATTATGGAGATGATTAAGTGGCGTGGTGCTGACTATACCACTGAAGAGCATATTTGTGATGATGACGATCTGACTTTCTTAACACACAATACGGGTACATATAAAAATCGTGTGCTAAGCCTTACCCCAGAAGAGACTGACAGCGCAAGAGAATTAGAGGAACATAACATTCGTGAAGAACTGAATGCTATGTTACATGAAGGTAAAAATGCTTCTCTGCTAGATCCTTTAAAGCTGTATGAGATTAAAAGGATTGCAGGTGAGGATTATGGCTGTTTAATCATTATTGATAACAACGAGGTTATGAATACAAGAGAGTTTATCGCTTGTTTAAAGCCAAACGAAGAAAACTCTTTTGAACTGGTTCAACAGTTTGATTATCACGTTTAAAAAATATAAAGGGGCATATAGCCCCTTATATCACCTTAAAGAGGCTATTATGGAATTGAAACATGATTTTTTCTTTAGAGTTACTGTGACAAAAAGCATTTCAGGTGCCGGTACTGAGAATGAAAAGTATGGAGAAGAGATCATCGGTGAATATAACGATGAAAAGAGTGCTAAAAGAAAACAGAAAGAGTTAATGAATGCTAAGAGCTATTTAAGATATTACAACAACATTCAGATCAAGAAAATTTATTTTGACTGGATATTGTATGGCTTGGAATATCAGCCACACTTCGATACTCCTAGCTGTGAGGAAATCGAAAGAGGCTCAACTGAAGAAGAATTAAGAAGTTATTTATGCAGATATTTAGCTTCCCCAATTTCTAAAAAATTCATAAGCTACAAGATTGTCAAAGCTGACACCTCAGGGGAGATGATGCGACCTATTGTAGTAATCGACATTAAATAGAGCGTCACATGAAAAATTTGAAAGTTAAAAATTATGTAGAAAACCTCTTAGCTACCATGTCAGTAAATGAGTTACCTGATTTTCACCGTGAAATTGTCATAGTAGCACCAGAGTCAAAACTAAGAATTGGTGTACTGTTTGGACGAGGCAGCTTAAATCTCTATGCATATTCCTTTTTTAAAAATGAGGAAATCAGGAGCATCATCAAAAGAGGCAGAAACGGAGCTATTGAACTTATATTGAACGAAGAAATCTCATTGCCTTTCTTGTAAATAAATTCTCCAAAATAATAATATGCAAGCGACGTTTATCCTCAGTCTTCGGACTGGGGATTTTTTTTATTTATATCTTTAATAAAAATATGTTTTATTGTAATTATATTACATAAAGTGATATAATAGTATCTATAAATAAACAATAACAAAGGAAGGTCGCTATGTATTCACTTATTGGTGTTAACGGTAATGCATTTTCTATCATTTCTTATGTTTCAGAAGCTATGCGTAAGAGCCACAAGACCCGTAAAGAAATCGAAAATTATCAGAACGAAGCATTAAGTAGCACTTATGAATACTTACTCTCTGTAAGTATGGACATGATAGACAGCTTAAATCAGAACTTAGAGTAACCACCAAGCCTTGTAGGAGTGTTTGTGATGATTAACACAGAGGTTAAAAGACTTAAAGTTACAGCTGAGATTAAAAGTGAGCTAAATCAGACCTATAAAGCTGTTAATACTCTTGTCCACGCTGTAAAAGATGAAGCTGATTTTGGTATTTACAACAAAAGAGAAAGTTTAGCTTACATCGGCCATGCTATCAGTTCATTACAGGCTTTAAAGAAACTTGTTAAATGCTCTACTGATATATCTGTAGATAAAAGAACAGTCTATGAAAAGACTCTAAGTAAAAAAGCAAGATTACAGTCAGCACTCTTTCAAGCTGAAGCAGCTACTGAGCAGTTAAAGTTGCAACTGCAAATGCTAAATCATTAGCAATAAAAGGAATAGCAACATGAATGAATTATATGCAATGTATCAGAACGCACCGGTGCCATTTCTTTTAGCTCTGTCTATTATCAGTGCTCTGCTATTTTTAGTAACTTTCTTGCCAGTTTTCCTTGTAAGTTATCTTTTCAATAAATGCAAGAAGCCCAATTTTGAATTTGTTTTTCTAGTTACCCTTGTAATAAACGCTCTTATATGGGGGCAGGTATTACTAAATAACTAAGTTTTTATATAGGAACATAAATGCGTAAGAAAATTAAAGCAAAGACTCAAAGAGCAAGAAGAGAGTATTTCAGGCTTATTAGAAAGAACTCTAAACAACAAGCTGAATAAAGGATTAAAAATGAGATTTTTTGCACCACAGAAGATTAAATTTGACGAAATGTCCAACGGTCTTGTTCTGGATATTCTCAAATTCTATACAGCACAGATGAAGGAGATTCAATGGCGTTACTTTAACGACAAAAAATCTCTTCTAAACTATGAGTATGCAGATTTGATGTCTTTCTATGATACAGAAAGTCTAATTGATCTTGTAGATATTGATCTTGAAAAGTATAAGAAGCTCAAAGACTTTGGAAATGCTTTAAGAGAACTTGTAGCTAAAAGAGCTTATCTGTATCTATGCAAATCATCTTTATCTTTACAGAACCGCTTAAAAAGATTTTTAAAGAGCTCTGTACCTACAGAAAAATATTTTGTCTGGAGTTCTGAAGATTTTCAACTACAAGTTTTTGAGAACGGACGTATCTATTTTCTGAGTAAACAGTTCTTTTTAGCAGGTAATGTTGTTTATTTTTATGACGATAGTGGATTTAAAAATATCTATGATGTCTTCCCAACATGTAAGCAAGCTGAAGACTTTATCATCAAAGATATTCGTTCAAGATATGAAAAAGAGGGAGAGGTAATTTTAATTGAATCAGATGTAAACATCTTAAAACAAGGTGTGAACGATTACTTTGAAAGCGAAAGACAGAATACTCAGGATATGAAGAATGAATAAATACACCCACTTGTCAGATCTAGAGAGAAAGAAAGCAATGTTACCAGTGCTTACAGAAGATCTAACTTTAGGAGATAACAATGATAGTAGTTTCAACTTTGGCATTTTTAATTAATCTTTTTCTGGCAGTTGCTTTTTTGCGCAGGGGACAAAATATTGCAAGTGCTGTTTCAATTTCGGCAGCAGCTTTGTCAGCGGCTTTTATCGGACTTTTGATTTTTACCGGACTTTGGATAAAGGCTCAAGAACAAAACTCTAATCAGAAGCGTGAAACTGAATGGGTATGTACCATTGTAGACGATCAGAAAATTTGTACCAGAAACCAAGAAAACGAAGCTCGTGAAGATAAAACTTCAGAATGGGACTGCGTCACTGAAGGTAACAGAAAAATCTGTATAAAGCATGGAGCTGAAAAATGATACTAGACAATATAGCTTACTCAGTCTTCTTACTGTTACTGAACTTTGCGTTCTTTGCTGTAGCTGTAGTATTCCTAAAGCAAATTACCCCACATACCAAGACTAAAAAGAACCTGATCTGCTACCTTGTAATTGCTTTTATTATGGCTTTCTTCTTAAGTGAGCTGTTTATTATTGCAACCGAGTTATTAAGAAGAATTTTTTAAGTTCAGGAGAATATATGAGTATCAAGAATTTACGTTTTTATACTGTAGACACCGGTGATATTAACGACATTTTAAAGAACGACACTGCAATTGAAGAAAAACTTAATGAAGTTGCATTCAGACCTTGTGCTAAAGACGAATTATCATCAGTAGGTTTTGTTCCTGTGTTTGATGGTACAGATGCACTTCATTTTTCTAGTGGCCATAATCACTTTTTTAAGGTAGCAGAGGAAGCAAAAATCCTCCCATCATCTACAGTGAAAAGGGAAGTTAAAAATGTAATCCTTGTAAAAGAGAATGAATTAAAGCGTACCTTAAAGAAATCTGAAAAAGACGCAATTAAAGCAGCAGTAGCAAATAAGTTACTCTCTCAGGCACTCACTTCTTATAAAGAGTTCTTAATCTGGTTAAATCCAAAAGAAAAGATTGTTGGCGTTGCAACTACATCAGCTAAAAAAGCAGAGGGGGCAATTGCTTTATTAAGAGCTGCATTTACAACATTCCCAGCCCAGTTATTATCCCCACAGACAATGCCTGAACTGGTTATGACGGAATGGTTAAAGAATCCATTAACTCTTCCAGAAATCTTCCATTTTGGCAATGACACTACTTTAAAGAGCACAGATGAAGATGGAGCAACCATTAAAGCATCAAAAGAGGATTTAACCTCAGAGGAAATCTCAATTCATTTAGAGTCTAAGGTCGTAAAAGAAATTTCACTGCATTATGACATTACAGCAGACATCAAGCTCACATCTGACTTAGTAATTAAGTCATTTAAGCCTGTGGATTTATATCTTGAAAAGACCTTACCAGAAAAATCAGACAATCCTGTAGCAGACGCCCAGTCACTCTTAATTATTGAAGCTGACATCTTATCTTCACTATGTCCAAAGCTCTTAGAAGTATTTAAGTGCAAGGTTGATTAGTTATGACTGTAGTTGCTACCAAAGAGGAACAATTGATTATAGTAATGGGCGAGGTGGAAAGAATACTTACTTGCCCATTAGAGAAATTAAAAGTACAGCTATCAAAGTCGTTTCTCAATAAAGATATTAAAGAAGAGTTACTAAAACTGATGTTTTTTAGTGACTCAAAATCTTCTATTGTTGAGAAATTAAAAGAGATTGATAAAGAATACAAAAGACAGTTAAATTATCCAAACAAGGTACCATTCACTACTGAAGAAGATTTTAATAGCCTATCTCAAACAAGATTATCAACCTCTAAAGAATTTGGACAACAATTCAAAGAAATGAATGTCATCACTGATGATGCCCAATTAAATCTATCATCAGTCATTGATAGCTTTTATAAACAAAAATATGCCTCCTCTGAATTTAAACAATTTATTAAAAATTATTTCAAAATTCAGGGAATAACTCAAAAGGAATTTTGTCTTAAATTTCATATTCGCTTAAGCACATTTGTAAGAAAAGTTACAGGAGAAGCACCACTTACAATTCCATCTGTAAATCAACTTTACAAAAGTATAGATAAAGAATTTCATAATAATTTAACTCAAGCTTTAAAAACTTGTATAGAGCTTCCTCGCAGAAATTATTTTGGAATATTGATTCAATATCTCAAGAGAAAGGAGCATTTAACACAAATAGAAATTTCAAAGAGACTAGGAGTTTCAGAATACTATTTAAGTGATTTAGGAAGATCTAGAGAATTTATATCTAAGAGCGTAACTCTAAAACTAAAAGAACTTATTCTAAAAATACCAGATTTAACTCAAGATGCTCTAAGTCTTTACAATGAAGTAGTTTTTGGTGTTCTAATTCGTAGTTTACAAACATATTTGGGTATGGCATTTGATGAATATGCAAGTCAATTACAAATCACAACAGAACAATTAATAAGAATTGAGAAAACAATCACTCTGGCTCCATTATCAGTAAAAAAGAGATATACAGAAATTCTTAAAACTACTTATGGTAATGATGAATTTCAAAGATTTGATAATTTATCAATCAAAGAACTACCGGTTAATGCCCAACCTAAAGAATAACTATTACAAAGGAGTTTATAAATGAGCAACAATGTTAGAACCTATGCTGAAATTGATTACAGACCAATTAAAAATATTCAGGAACTTCATTCTGTAGTAACAGGAAAGCCTTGTAAGAAAGTTTTACCTTTCGGCGAAATTTTAACTATTAGGGAAGAGGCTCTTCACGCTGAATTTAAAGCACGTGTAGTTGAATATAACAGTGCTGGTAACGTATCAGGATTTATGGGTAAACCTGAGGGTAAAATCTTTAAATTCAAATCTATTGATTACCTCATTTCAGGCGAGCAAGGATTTTTATTACAGCTTGTGTCATTCAATGACTTCTCAATGTCGCCACAGTCACTGTTAGACCATCTACAGATTAAAACACCTAATGGTTCTTGGATACCTTTTGCTGTTAGAGTTAAATAAGAAGTAACTTATGGACAAAAAGAAATTTATCAAGATCCTCGAAAGCATTCAAGGCAATCCTGATATTGGTATTAACGTACTTACCAATGAGGGTAGTGAATTTTGGGTAATAGACAAGCATTCTTTAAGACTTCAGTTTGGAGGCTCTGAGCTGTCACTGTTTCAATGCAGACTGAAAAATCCGCTTCCAGCACGTGTTGCGTTAAAACTTAAAGCTCCAGCTGTAGACAGCATAGACACAACTTTGGAAACTGTTATTGCTGAGTTCTTAGAAAATTTTGATATGACCTGCAAGGACGCTGAAGATCAGGATCATATACTTGATGATTTTTCGTCATCAGAAGTACAAGAAATCTGTCTACAGGCCATCAGAGATGAAATTACTAAGCTCTTAAGACTTAATGAAGATATGATCCGTGTCTTAGGAAACAAGAAGGAGCATCAAAAATTTCATCTTACAGAAGACTCAGTAACAAAGTAACCCCACATCTACCAAATCAAAACTTCCACTCTATCTAAAATACCCATGGCATAAGGATAGGGCGGAGTATAAACAGCATGTCAAACCAAAGTTTTATTGATTTAATTAACGAAGAACAGCAGGTGATCTACCGTTTTCATGATCTTGAACATGTACGTAATGAAGTAGAAAAACTTGTACATGAACACCTACAAAACAGTTCTCTTGCTGAAATTGAAGAGTTTATTAAGAGTACATCAATAAATGTAAAGCTGGTAACTCAGGATAACATTGAGAACTTCACTTCTAAAGAGCAGCTTGAAATTGCCAAAACAATTGATCCTGAATTAGCTCAGAGCAAGTGTAGACAGAGACTTGCCATTTTTAAGAAAGCTGCAACGAAAATTCAGTTTGACTACAGACGACTTATTGATTTCTATTCATGGAATTGCGCTGCTGTAGATTAAAAAAACGTTTAAACCACTAAGTAACCCCACACCTAAAACTTAAATTTTTAGAACAGTTCTACAATGTAAGCTGTATCCAGTTTGGTGAACTGTCTAATAATCACCATTCAGCACTGTTTCTAGTGCTTATCTCAACCTAAAAAGGGTGATGACTTATGTAACCCTTTTAAGGTTGCATATCTCATTACCCTCCGTTTTTATGGAGGATTCTATGACAAACGGAAAATTTAACCATCTTCCTATTTCCGAAGAGGGCACCATTGGAACTGGTGTTAAGTTCCAGCGTGTACGTCGTGTAACTGGTTATCTAGTTGGCACTTTAGATCGTTTTAACGATGCTAAACGAGCTGAAGAGCATGATCGTGTAAAGCACATGCACGTCTAATTTTCTTTTTTTTATTTTCTTTGCCCGAAAGGCGACAGTCAAATCGCCTTCAGGCGAAGAGTAACTGTCTCTTGTAGGGCTTATTTTTTATAGTCTTAGGAGACGTTAAAATGAACACATTATTAAAAGTAGCAAAGTCAATTATCAATTCTTTGAAAGATCATACCAAAGAAGATTTTATCTTCTTTGCTAATGAAGAAACTGGAATCTACACCCATTCTTGGAGAACCCAAGGCAACTGGGAGACTACAGTAAAACATGGTCTTTTCAGAGTGTGGACCCGTCAAAAGGTCTATCATTCTGAATTAAAGAAGGAAATTGAAATTGAGTTTGCGTTCAATTTCGCAGTGCCAAATAAGTTCTTTAATCCTGAAAAGATTGCAGAAAATCTTAATAATTTAACCAATATTGTGGTTAAAAATTTTAAGATTTCTGACAATTCTTTAATGGCAAAGTTAACCTCTTATGAAGTTGAAACAATAAGGAACTTTGCTCAAAAAGCATTGCAAAATTACATGATGTACAACAAGGCTGTTTATCAGCAGGCTGTTGAGGCATTATGTAATAAAAGAAACTACTCTTTTGAAGAACACGCAGATCTTGAGTTTTCAAGATATGGCAGTGTCACAAAGCAGTGGCGAGATTTCCGCTACAATTTATGCAGAAGACTATTTAACAATGAAAAGAAAGTTGTTAAAGAGGTAAAACCTGCATACAAGTTCAAAACTCAGCTAAGAGCATTTGGTTAATTCTTAGGAGTTAAGCTATGTTCACATCAAAATTTGAGCAAGTTGTAGAGGAGAATAAGAAGTTACGAAAGATTGTAGCTGAATTGAAAATTGCAAATAGAAAATTACGATTAGATGACGATAAAAAGTTAATTCTCGTGATACTTGCAATGGTAGGTTCAGCTATAATAGGTGTAGTAGCTTATTCTTATGGCTTCTTATTTAATACTCTGTTTGTAAAAGAAAGTTTAGATAAATTTGATAAAAGCCAAGCTATCATATTAGGTAGTGTCTTTTACGCTTTATCTTATTTCTATTACAAACTGATCGTAGTATATAGGAGGAAAGTATGACAACATTCGGGTTGATTATGGGGATATTTCTTCTCATAAGTGGATTTGGTGCTGTTTGTTTTATGGTATATGTGACAGCAAATACCAATATTAAATAACTAATTTTAGGTGATAGCATGGATACTTCAACAATTCTTACTTTGGTATTTTCCATTGGAAGTATGATTGGAGCTTTTTGCTTCATGATTTATCTAGTGCTAAATCCTAACATTAAATAACATTTCAAGTTGCTCAGTTACCGAAGCTGACTGAGCGACTTTACTTCAAGCTTCACGACCCAAAGGGGCACATAGTACCCCTGAGGGTATTGTGTTTGCCTCCTTTGTTTTTTATGTCTTTTGCATAATCAAAGGAGAATAAAATGCAAAATTCAATTTTTAAAGAGCTTAATCTTCAGCAGGGTTCTGTAGAGTGGTTAGCTGCAAGAAATTGCCACATCACGGCTACAGAAATAGCCCACGTAAAAACTGGGCAAACATCCTTATACACTCTTGTGATGAACAAGAGAGGAATTTTACAGGTCAAGGACATATCTAATGTCCCTGCTGTAAAAGAGGGCAGTCGTAAAGAAGATGGAATTCGCAGGTTAGTAACCAGCAACTTCCCTTCTTTACTTGCTGAAGGAGAAGTTGAGTTACCTAACCCTTGCGTAGAGTCAATAGAAGAGCCATTTTTTATGGCATCTTTAGATGGCTACAGTAAGAGGTTAGGTTTGATCGTTGAGATTAAGAACGTCTACTCCAAATCGGAGAAGAACTGGGAAGATCTTAACAAACTAGGTCTTGACGCCCCCGTACCTAAGCAGTACGGCTACTTCTATCAGGTGCAGTGGCAGCTGATGTTAACCGGTGCACGTGGTGCATTACTGGTTTTTCATCACTCTACTGATCCTGAGAAAATTGATCCTAAGGGATTAAGGATCTTTAAGATTTTGCCTAACCCAGAGGTTCAGGCTGAACTTAGAGCCTTAGCTCTGAAGATCAAGGACATCATTGTGAATAACAAAGATGTTCAGCCGGAGTTGAAGGACGAGGTAGTAATTCAGCCGTCAGGTGATGTTCAGAAATTGGTTAAGATGTATTCTGATACAGAAGCTCGTTATAAGCTTCTATCAGAAGAAATCGACCAGTTAAAGAATATCAGAGGTCAGATCACTGACCAGCTTGCTGAGATGTTGCTTACTAAGCAACAATCAAAGGTAAGTTCTGACAGCTTTATGCTGACCAGAGTTGAGCGTCAAGGCTCAATAGACTTTAACAAAATGGTCGAAGACGGAGTTATCAGTAACGAAGTCTTAGAGAAGTACCGTAAAGCACCGGTACAGTCTAATCGACTAACCCTTAAAGTCTAACTTGTCCCATGTGGGAGCTTATGTTCCCACAGACATTAGCTCCCTTTGTTTTATTACTTCAATAAGGAGGTTAATGTGGATAGAAAGAAAGATCTGGCAGATTTTGAGTTTTATGAATGGCTTTATAAAACCACAATCTGCATGTTATCAGCTGGTGATTCTGTATGTGTAGGTGAACTATATAGATTATCAATAATTGAAATCTTAAACTTAGGTGCATTTATAACTGTGTTTATATGTACTATAATTTTAAGTGTATTGATAGTATATTTTTCTAAGAAACTACATTCTACTTTGAGAGGAAAATATGGAAACTCGACTGATAATGCAGATAATTGCTAGTGCAATGATGATAGGTTTACCTATTTTCTTTGCATTATTGCCCTATATTGTCAAAAAACTCGATGATAAAGAGGCTCACAACAAATAAGCTAGCAATCTAGCTTCATTTCTTACCCACCAGGGTGTACTTAACCCTGATGCGGTTCAATGTACTCCTTGGTGTTTTTTTTATTCATTAAGGAGAAAAAAATGAAATCAGATTTTCAGAAAATTGAAGAATGTTTTGAGTTAACTTCAAGAGAAAACTTTATTGTTTTATTGAAGTCATTTCAGAGTGCGTTACTTCCATTTATTTTAGGTATCATGATCTTTGGAATGTGCCTAGTAATCCTTAACAATAGCTCGTTAGTAGATACAATTATCTATGGATGCTATAGAGAGATTATTGGTATCTTATTTCTTATTTGGAGTCTCATTGTCGTATTGATTGTAGTTCAAACCTACAAGTTCAAATACGATGAGGCGGTAAGAAATAAGTACCGTCGTGATGTCTAAACAATAAGCCCCCTGATTTTATTCAGAGGGCTTTTTTATTGTCTGAGATTTAGGTTATTTATTATTGATCTTTCCTTTTAGGATTATATTGACAAAATATAAACTTGTTTCAGCAATAATAATAAAGATGATTGCTCCTACAGAAAACATCAAACTAAGCACGGCAGCAATTTTAAAACCTAAGTAAAAGCAGCCAAAAGAAATCAGCATAATGAGCACACCAAAATACACCGCAAGATGTACTTTCTTCAAGATTTTATCGGTCACTCTAAATCTTAAATCTTCAAGTTGGGATTTAGACATAGAGTTAAGCTGCTTCTCTAAATCTGAAAATTTCACTGTCTAAACTCCTCATCATCAATATCTTCAACTCTATCAGGTTCATCATCAAAAATATGAGTGATCAGTTTTTCCATAAAAGTTTTAGCTTTCTTTTTTAAGTATGCTGATAAGCAGAATGCGCCAATAGATATAGCTCCAAAGGCATAAACAGAGAATTCAAAAATAAACAGATTTGACCTTACAGCAAACGAAAAAGCAGTAGCTATAGCTAAAACATAACCAAGCTTTTGAGCAATATCTGCTTTATACATTAAAAAGCCAAAGTATCTTTTGTTTTCTTCACCAATATCAATTTTTACTTTTCTAACTTTTGTGATTTCTTCCATATTTCTTTCCTTTTGTTTGTCTAAATTATATCACATAAATAGATATTTTTAGTCTAAAAGTGAAAATAAAATATCTATCTATGTAATATTTTTATAAATTCGTTTATACTATATAAAGAAGCGAGGAATCTATATGACATTAGATAACACTAAAGAATTAGAAAATGAACTAGACAATTTAAGTCCCGCAGAGAGAGATAAACTGTTTGATGAAATCAATGTGTTTTTCTTACTTTCATGGCAAGGATTATTAGAAATCGACCAGGCAGAACTTGCTGATAAACTCGGAGTGACACGTGTTTACTGCAACAAAATTCTTAACGGTAAATATCCTTTCTCAAAGCTATTAAAGAGAAAGGTTCTTAATGTTATTCCACCAGTAACTAAAGAGAAGCTTTATTTTAAAGACGATAAAGTTAAAGCTGCAGAAGCTGTAGTAAAACTTTATCTGTCAAAGATGCCTACTGAGCGGAAGTTTGATGAAGAATTTGTTAAAGCTTTTGTTGAAGGAGCCTCTAAAGAGGAGCTTACCAAGCTTAATAAGCTGGTTAAAGAAGCTATTAAACAGCTAAAAGAAGAATAGTAAAAATGAACAAAAATCAAATCGAATATTACATTGGTGACATTGGTTATCTTGTAAATGATCTTATCGAAAGTAAAGAAAAAAGAAAGGAAATTTTAACTCACTTAAGAGAATTTAGTAATTCAGGTAATACTGAAAAGGCAATTTCGTATCTAGCGGATGAATTGGTTCTACCAGTTGTACAGGTCTTTTTCATTAACAGTCATGATAAAGAACAAATAGCAGTTACCTGCGATAGCGAAAATTACATTAACTCAGTGCGCATACAAAATTTGATTATACTGGAGAAGGGATTGTTCTGTTCACCCGTCCTGATGAAGGAGATGATATAGAAACAGAGATGTTCTGTGATGTCTTAAGCGAAGACTGTGCTATTCTATTCGCATCTGATTACATTGATACAACGGTAAAAAATGACACTATTATCATCAGTGATAATAAAACAGGTTCTGAATTTACTATAGGTTAGGAACTATGTCTGGAACAACCATATTCTGTGATTATTATGAATTACCTAAATTCGATTTCTTTCTAAAAATATCAAGAACTCCAGAAGATCTTATAAAGTTATTATTGAAAGACAGAGGGGGTGTGTGGGCTTCATTTCAGGTTTTATCTGATTCAAAAGAACTTGCAAAAACTCTAAATCTGGATATTTCGGATAATGAGTTTTTAAATTTTAATGTTGATTTTACTTATGAAGACTCCGAGATAAATTCTCCAAAGCTTATTTGTAATACTTGGGTTTCAATTCATTCTTCTCTCCCGTCTAGTAGAGCGATACGTCAGAAAATAGTAACTAATGTTTCTTTTAGTGATCTCAAGAATAAAGTATCTCCAGGATTACTTGAGTTTTTCAAAAATAGAAAATCTCCAAAATTACTCGAATTTTGTAAAAGCTACTTTGCCGAAAACTATAAGATCAACAGTGAAAATTTCATAAAAAGCGACTATTCAGAGTTTCTAAAGAAATTCTTAAAAATATAAATTAAGGTAAGTGATTGATAATGTAATATAATCACTCAAAGAGTCAAATTAAAGGAGTGATTATGACTAAGACACAATCATTTTACTGTAAGCAATCATTTTACTGTAAGTATGTACCTGCATTAAGATTAGCATCAACACTGATTGCAATCTATATTTCAGGTATGACCATTGCAGAACAGACATATCAGAGTCAGAGTCTTATTCAGGTAATAACAATAATTCTGATGATTTTGGTTTTTCTGTACTTTGCAGTTATTAAAAAAAACAAAAAAGAAAAAATGCATCTTTGTGAAAACAAAATTCAGGAATTAACCTTATTAAAAGAGACAGGAATAATCACCGAAGAAGAATTTTCAGCTCTTAAAATAAAAGTTGTTTCTGATTATGCAATTAAATAATCACAATACTTAAATTAACTCATGTACTGTTCGTCCACAATCTTAACTAGGGTGTTTCTAACGAGATACCCTAGTTCCTCATCTGAAAGCTCATCAGCTACTCCTGCGACCAAATCTACCACCTCTTTCAGAAGGTCCTCTATATGAGGTGCTATGTGGTGTTTATAAGGCACGCTGTCGTCCATAAACTGACTAACCATCTTGTCTAGTTTTTTATGATCCATTGAATATTCCTTATGAATTGGTTGACAGAAAATGATTTAGTAAAAAGACACAGAATTCTCTGTGCCTTTCTACACGATCACTTGGGGTTCCCCGTTGAAAATTTTAGCAAAATATCTATAAAAAAGTCCAAGATTACCCCACAAAGATAAGCCAAAATTCACATTCTTGATAGACTAATACCATTGATGCATGTCAATGAATCCTAATTTACTTTTTGTGATGTTAAAGTGCTTACCTTTTGTTCTCCGGTAGGCACTTTTTTTACCTGAAACCTTTATGAATAAAGATAATCAAAACCTTGCAGAAATCGACTCAGTGTACAACAGCCATATAATTGAGCTGTTAAATAAAGCTGTAGTTGCTGCTACAGACGGTGATCTTCATTTACAGTTTGATGAAAATAACCGTACCGTACTGCTACTTACCAGAGTGTCACAAGTCAAGCAGACAATATCAATAAATACATTAACTCCTGTAGAACTAATGTGCAGGCTTACTGAAGCCATTAGAGACAATCTTCATTAAAACCTATCTTTATTTAAAATGCTTTTATATATTACATATTGTGATATAATAGTATCATTATATAAAAAGAGGAATAGCTATGTTCAATCACATCAAACTAACTAAGGCTCAGTTACTGGCTTTGCGTGATTTTGGCACAGAGCATCAAGACCGACTTTTAGTTGCAAGATTTCTAGCCAACATATTTAATACAAATGTACTAAGAAAGCATGGCTATGAGAATGGCAAAAACGTACCTACTGAATATTACGAACTTCAGCAAAATGCCGATGGTGTGAATGTATTTTTCGACTACGGTAATGACGGTAAGGTAAGTTTTATTGAAGTGCTTTTAAAGACACGTAACGGCAGTGGTTTTTATACAATTTTTGACGAGCGTTACACATATATTCAGAACAAATGGATCATTGAGAATACCAAAACCACTCGTACTATAGTAAAAACGCCAAAGCCCCCCAATGGACAGAGATTAGCAACTGGTAATCAGGTCATAAACAGCGAAAAAGATCCTGATGAAGATTACGACTATAAGGACAGCATTGTCAAAGCTAACAAAAGAAACGGCAAATTTACCAAATGAGCCGTAAAGCCCCTGCTTTCAGGCATGGGAATATAAGGCACATTCACCGAATTTGCGTAAGCAATTGAAGGTGAACAATAGTATATAGTTGCAAGCTATTTAAGCAATACATTGAAAATCAGAAATTAAAGTAAGGTTGTGATTGTAGATGAGAACATACCGTTTTAAGCTATACAATTC
>ENA-OOQP01000175-OOQP01000175.1-human-gut-metagenome-genome-assembly--contig:-NODE-175-length-34733-cov-8.803910_pt1 | contig 34733 bp, 30 predicted proteins | sample MGYA00241266_ERZ501171 | MGnify/ENA primary metagenome ERZ501171 (study PRJEB25962, sample SAMEA2042501) | human gut metagenome | biome: human gut; feature: human-associated habitat; material: faeces...
GGGTTGTTGCATTTCTTGCTTTTGCTTAAACCCCATAAGATTCAACAGAGCCATTAAAAATATAGGCAACTAACTACACAGTTAATTGCCTTTTTTCATATAAATAATTGCTTGGAGGTTTTAAAATGTTTTATAAAAACTTTTATAATAACAATGAAAGAATGGGAGCTTTGTTACCTTTTGTTGGTGGATTAATAGTTGGCGGTGTCTTTGCTCCACCTAAAGGTGTGCCTAATTATGGTCAAATAGGTGCACCAAGTTATGCCCCACCACCAATGTATTATTCAAACCCTTATCCTAATCAACCAATATATTATGATCCGACTTTAGTTTATTATAATAACTATGGCTACGTTCCAAATGTTCCTCAACAACAAGTTCAAACTCAAAGTGAGTATACGTTTCCAGGACCTTACAGTTCTTAGTTTTTCTTAGCTTCTAATAAGTTTGATATATCGCTTGAAAGCTTTGAAGCTTCATCGCCAACCACAATGACTATTTTTTTCTCCATGACAATGATTTCACTCAATCCGTTTTCTTTGAGCATATCTAAATTAACTAGTGAAGAATCTTTGACGACAAGAGAAAGTCTAGACATTCTAGAATCAACTGATTCAATATTATTTAAGCTACCTAATGCTTGAACGACAGTTCCAGCTAAACCAGCTACTTTATCCGTAAATTCCTTTCTTTGTTTAGATTTACTATGCTTAACAATAATAACAGCGATTAATGCTGCAAGTAAAACTGCAATAAGTGCAATAACTATTCCTATAATAACTTCTTTTTTCATTTTCTGTTCTCCTATTAATTAGCAAAAGATTTTTTTAATCTACTATATTCATCAAAAGGTTTTAAGTGTACTAAATTAAATTCTTTTGATGACTTTTTTATTTTAAATGAGAGTGACTTGCTTTTACAAGTATTCATATCACATGCAATTTCAAATAATCTAGTATTATGTATATTGACATCTAATATATCTTCATCATTTAAAATTAAACTTGAAATAAACGAATGATATTTAGCATTATGAAGTGGTGCAAGCATATTTAGTTCATAGCCTGAATCGCCAGTCATAAGTGAGCCACCAAGAGAATGGGCATAACCACTTGATCCAAATGGTGTAGAAAGTAGTATTCCACTTGCAGGTGTTATAAATAGCATTTTTCCATTTATTCTAACTTCAATATGTAAAGTTTTAATTGCACTTCCTATCATTATATCGTTAACAGCATACCAAACTTGTTTGTCATCTATTAACTCTATCGCTCTATGTTTTTCAAAAGACATATTTCCTGATTTTATATCGTCGATAAATAGATCTATTTCATCAATTTCATACTCAGCATAATGTCCAAGCGTACCAGCGTTTATCAATAGAAAATTACCTGAATAATCATAATCTCTAATAGCGTGCAATAAAGAACCATCACCACCAATAACTATTACTAAATCAGCTTCATTAGATTCTTTATAACCTAGATAGTTTAATGCAGATTTTATTTTCTCAACTTCATCAGTTCTACCAATAAATAGCTTAGAAATATAAATTGAATATGTTTTCATTACCTTTTCACTTTCTATTTTAATAAAATCATTGTATCATATTAGAGGTCAAAGGAGATAAAAATATGAGCAACAATATTGAAATTGAAGCAAAAGTATTATTAAGCCATAGAGAATATTTAAAAGTAGTTGAATCGTTAGGATTCAAACCAGAAGATCAATTTACACAAACAAACCATTATATCGACTCTAAAGAAAGAGATTTAAAAGCTAATGGCATTGCTTTACGTATTAGAGAAAAATCTGATGAAATCGTTTTGACATTAAAAACTCCATTAGCAGAAGGTTTGCTTGAAAAGAATCAAACTCTCACTAAAGAAGAAAGCGATAAGATGATTAACGAAAATGTTTTCCCTAAAGGTCCTATTGCTGACTTTCTTGAAATTCTTGATGTAAACGTCGATTCTTTACAAGTATTAGCAACCTTAGTCACAAATCGTTATGAAAAGCCATTTAAAACAGGTAAAGTCGCACTTGATGAAAATTTATATTCAGACATGGTCGACTATGAATTAGAGATGGAAGAATCAGCAATTATGAATGCTAGAGCCTTAATTAAAGAAATACTTGATCCACTCAATATTCATCACGATTACACCACTCTTTCTAAACAAGCTAGAGCAATTAACGCTATTCGCGGTAGATAAAAAATAAGAGATTAATTGAAATTGAATTTTCAAATAATCTCTTTTTTGTTATATCAATTTAAACTGCGATAAATTCTTTGAATAATCACTTGCTGTTATTTTGCTATTTTTTAATAAATAATCATGAGTAATATCTCTATAGTTATATATACTTTGTCCATCTTTTGTTAGCTTTCCAATTATCTCTGCTGATGGGAAATAGTCATAATTACGTGAGGAGTTTCTATGCAATGCTAAATAATCAATAACTGCTATAGTATAATATTTTGTATCATCAAGTGATTCTTCATTAATTCTATAAATATAATTTGAGCTATACTTAGCTTCATTTCTTATTTCAGAACCTAAAGCTTTAACTATAAATACTTCATTATCAAATGGAAGTGCAGTATATAAATCAGCATAAGTAACATTGCCTTTAACACTAGCACGTCCATTATTACACATTGAATAATCAATGTTAAATCCTTGATTAGTAGCTTCATCAGCAATAGCTTTGACGACTAAATTAGCGATAGAATTTGTACCAGATGAATATAAAGTACCACTAACGTATGCTAATGTTTCACTTCCAATAGCATCAGTCTCAGTTTTATATTTGTTATATAAATTAGATAAACTTGTATCGTATTCACTAATATCTAAAGCTAAATTTTCAGTGTTAGTAGCTTCATAACTTTGAACTTGACCTTTGCTATAGTTTAAAGTTACTTTGCTATAAGCGACTCCGTTTGAACTAGCTTGAATAAATGGAACATCGTTAACATATTCTAATTCGTATTGATGTGAGTGAGCACAGAATACAACATCAGCATATTTTTTATTGCTGACAGAGCTATATTCAGCTATGCCACCATATTTACTTGTCATATCAGCTGCAGAAGCGTGAGCACTAACTACAACAATGTCGACACCTTTATTTACTCTTAAGTCATCAGATATTTCTTTTATGACTTCTTCAGGATTAATAAAAGTATATTCATCGGCAAATTGTGAAGAAATAGAAGTTATTTGATCTGATCCAATTACACCTATTATTCCAACTTTCAAACCACTTTCTAAAGTCTTAATAGTATATTTTTCCCCTAATTCATCTGCATGGTCTAATACTTTTTTATTTTCTATATCAAAATGATAAATATTTGAAGCTAAGAAAGGCGTTGAAGAACTTATTTGCATATTACTAGTTATATACTTTGCTCCCCAGTCAAATTCGTGATTTCCTAAAGTAAAGCAATCAAATCCAATATCATTAATAGCGTATGTTAATAATTCACCATGATTATAATTTGACTCTAAAGATCCTTGCCACATATCTCCAGAATTAATCAAAACAGTATTTTCTTCTTTTCCTTTTTGCTTTAAAAATGTTCCGTATTTTAGAATTCCCATATTAGAATTCTTTTCTACTGTCGAGCCGTGGAAATCGTTAATTCCATACATAGTAATACTAATTTCTTTGTTATCATCTTTTACTATTAAATTGCAAGAAGCTTTTAATCCATCAACGATAATAGATATTTTTGTGTTTCCTTCTTTTTTTGCTGTTATCAAACCTTCATTAGAAACAGTAGCAATACTTTCGTTTTCACTAAGCCACGATACCGATTCTAATGGAGTAAAATTTATTTCATATTCTAATTTATAAGTTTCACCAACATTAAGAACTAAACTATCAATCATAGAAATTTTCTTTTCAACACTTGAAGTACTACTGCTTGAAGATGTTGAAGAACTAGATGTTGATGATGAACTTATAGTTGAACTACTAATACTACTTGATGAAGATGTACTAATTGATGAAGATACACTAGTACTACTTGAACTTATATTCGAAGTACTACTATCCGAACTAACATAGCTACTAGATGAGCTAGAACTAATTGTACTAGATGTAAAATTACTTGATGAACTACTAGTGCTCGTTGAATCGCTAGAAGATGTATCAATTATTCCTATACTACAACTTGTCAAAGACAAAATAGCAAAAATAGATATTATATTTATTCGTTTTATACTTTTTTTCATTAAAAACTCCATTTCTTAAAAACAGACAAATAAAAACTCCTTAAGTTTCTAACCTAGGGAGTTAGTTAAAAATTTATTTATTGTTCTCTTCCATATCTTTTAGATGTGGACACGTGTCAAATGTTGGACAATTTTCATGTGAACACATACTTTGAGCAATTCTTCTTGCACGTGGAATAAAAACTCTAATTTCTTCAGGATTGTAACCAACTTGAATTTTTTTATCATCGACCATGATAGGTCTTTTTAAAACTGTTGGATTCTTTTTAATAAACTCTAGCAATTCGTTTAATGACATTGAATTTAAATCAATATTATTTTCTTTAATAATTTTAGAACGTGTAGAAATTATTTCATCAGTACCATCTAAAGATTTAGTTAAGATATCTTTTAAATCTTCAATTGTTAAATCGCCATTAAGAATATTAACTTCAGTAAAAGGTATTTTTTCTGCTTTAAACCACTCTTTAACTTTACGGCATGAAGAGCAAGAAGGGGATACATATATTTTAACCATAAAGCACCTCCTTTCAGATACTTTAGATAACTATTAATATATCACAAATTAGATATATCTAACTCAATAATTTTGAATGAATAACGTATTGAGCCGTTGCGTTATTTGTTGCAATAGGAATATCATAAACGACAGAGATACGAAGCAAGGCTTTGATATCTGGATCGTGTGGTTGAGATTCAAGCGGATCCCAGAAAAAAATAACTATATCAATCTTACCTTCTGCGATTTTAGCACCGATTTGTAAATCTCCACCAAGTGGACCAGAAAGATATGGTTTAACAATTAAACCTGTTTCTTTTCTAATTTGCATTGCAGTTGTGCCAGTACCACATAAGTCATACTGGGCTAAAACTTCTTTGTTTTCCTTACAAAATTGGACAATGTCTGCTTTTTTGTGATCGTGAGCGATCAATGCGATAGTTTTTCTCTGTTGTTCCATATTTTCTCCATTCTATAGTGATTCTATATCCTTACTATTAGTTTGTTCCTTTTTCTTTCCAAATGCAACCTTAAATAGATTAATAAACACAGGAATATATAAAACAAAAGATAGTAACAAGAAGAAAGCTGAGACAGCCATCAATATAGTGCAAATAGTCTCTTTATTTGCAAAAGCGATGGAAGGACAATCTAAGACAAGTAAAACGCCCATTACAACGTAAAAGACGAAAGTTGATAATTTACCAAACCATTTAGCACCAGAAAGTTTTACATCTCTTGTAAAAAGAATTATATCGCATACAAGCATGAATAGTTCTTTAAAGATAAATATAGAGAGCAAAACCCACATCCAATCATAATGAATAACCAAAACAATTGCTATAGCAAATTGCATTAACTTATCACCAAGAGGATCTATAAACTTTCCTAAATCAGTTATTTGATTACATCTACGAGCTATTTGCCCGTCAAGAAAATCAGTAAAACCAGCCACAAATATTAAGCTTGTAGCCACATAGTGTTGAACAACACTATCACCAGCCGTAAGATATAAAACCATAAATAATGGTACTAATAAAATTCTTATGTAGCAAAGTATATTAGGAATAGTAAACCAATCTTTTTTGTCAATTTTAAACTTCATAATTACCTCACTAGAAAAGTATATCAAAACTTATTTTATAGAAAAAGATGAACTTACAATTTTATTTGACAAAAAGTTAAAAATATGAAACTTTTTTAGAAAAAATACATACCTTAGTTTGTATGAACATAAAAAAAGATAGTTTAGAGTTGATTACATATTTTAAAAATTGTTTATCGTTAAATGAATATGATTATCTAGCTAACAGCAATATAGTTTTAAATTGCTTAAAAGAAGATAAAAACATCAGTGAAGCATATATAACAGTAAATAATTATCTGAATCCAACTTTTAAAGAAATTCAAGAAACGTTTCAAAAAAACATTAGTGAAAATCCATTGAAATCTTTAACTTTTTTATCATCAATATCAAATACAAAATATCCAGTTTTAACTGTAAATAGAAAAGATATATCTTACACGATTAAATCATGCGTTAAAATACACGCCATAGGTTGTCCCTTATGTGTTTCTAACCTAGGTCTTGAAACGCCAAATCGAAAATTTGTATCACTAAGTCTATCTAATAACGATTATTTACTACAAGTTCCACCAGCGTCTTATATTGAAGGACATTATGTTTTATTAAATAAAAGACACGTTCCAATATTGTTAGACTTACCAGAAATCCAAGATATGCTCGACTTTTCTTATAAATTTCCAAACGTAACAATATGCGCCAATAACGGTTCAAATAGAATCGGAGGTTCAATTCCTAATCACGCTCACTTTCAAGTTATCACTTCAAAATTCAACATATCTAAAGCCAAAGATTTAATTGTGTTAAAAAAGAAAAAAGATTATTCGATATCAATTATAGATTGGTATGTTCCTAGCTATAGAATTAGATCAAAGAACAAAGAATTAATAGCACAGATATATTCTAAAATTAAACAATCATTTGAAAGCGAAAAGTATGAAAAATTAGTAAATAATAAAGCAGAACACCATAATTGTTTAAATATAGTTTCATATTATTCAAACAAAGAATATGTTTTAGAAGTTATTTTGAGAAGTAATTTAATGGTAAATAATAAATACAAATTTGACACTCCTGAAAAGTGCTTGCAAGTAAAAAATAGCGCTATAGGAATATTTGAAGTTTCAGGCTTATTTATCTTAGATGACAAAATATTTGAAAGAATCAAAAATATTAATAAACCAAGTGAAAAATATATATTTGAAAACTGCAAGAAGATATTAAAAGGCGTTTCTATTTTCAAGAAACGCCAAAAGAAAATTAATGTTATGAGTCAATTAATAAAAGATTTAGATCTTTTCTGTAATATTTGAGAAAACTCTTAACACTTCTTTAAATTTATTTAAAACAACTTTAAAATCTAACTCGCCTAAAGCAATTGTAATATCACGCCATAAATCGCATAAATCATCGAGCATATTAGAATAATCACTATCGTTTTTCTTGGATTTAAAGGCTTCTACAATAGCTGCATTTATACTTGATAAAGAGCTTTTTAACTGCAATATATCTTTTGTAATAATAGAATCAGTCAAACTAAGAATTTCTTTATTAAACTTTTCAAAGTTAACTTTGACTCTATTTTTAATATTTAAAGTAATTTCATTTAAGTATTCTGCAAACGGCTCTAAAGCTTTAGGATATAAAAACTTAATTTGTAATACATCTTTTAACGCATATGAGTAATCAGTAAATAAATTGGTAGAAATTTGATCGGAATGTTTTCTAAGAGATTCAATTGGTTCAATTTCTAATTTTTCTCTTTCTTTTTCTTCTTCACAAAGAATATTTAAAGGTTGGCCTTTATACATTCTTTTGTATTTTAAAGAAGGATTAATTCTAACAATTTCTTCAGGTGTAGTATTAAATTTTAATGCAATATCATTAATAGATTCGTTTTGTTTAACAATATATAGTTTTATTTTATTCATATTATCCCCACATTAATGATATGGAGATAATTTATTCTTTATGCTTCAACTTTTTCTTCTTGAGCTTTTAAATTTTCTCGTCCAATAGAAAGCATAAGTTTTATTCTGTTTTCTTGGTTAACTCTAGGAGCACCTGCATCATAGTCAACAGCAACAATATTGGCCTTTGGATTAATTTCTCTTATCTTACGAATCATTCCTTTACCAGAAATGTGGTTAGGTAAGCAACCGAATGGTTGTGTACAAACAATGTTTTCGTAGCCAGATTCAGCTAATTCAAGCATTTCGCCAGTTAATAACCAGCCTTCACCCATCTTATTACCATAGCCATTTACACCTTTAACTAATTCTTTAACGTGTCCATATGTTGCAGGAACATTGAAATCTGTATAGTGCTTAATAGCATAGTTGAAAGATTTTTGAATCTTGTCACAATAATCTAATAATATTTCACATACTTTTTTCTTTAAAATATGGCCGCCATAAAGTTTAATGTCTTCAATACGATTATCAATTTTAAACATGATAAAGTTCAAAATTCCCGGCAAATTAACTTCACAATTTTCTGATCTTAAGAATTTTTCCAATTCGTTATTACCTAAGGCAGCATATTTAACATATATTTCGCCAACGACACCGACTTTAACTTTTAGCGTACGTTCAATTTTAATAGTAGCAAAGTCTTTAGCAATATTATCTAAATTTGCTCTAACGTGACTAAGTTTATAGCCTTTACCTTTGCTCATTAAATCAGCAAGGTATTTTGTCCATTTTTCAACTTTAGCTTCTGACTCACCTTTAGTGACTTCATAAGGTTCTACTTGATTGTGTAAACACATAAGTAAATCGCCATAGATTAAAGCAGCTAAAGATTTTCTAATCATCGGGATTGTAATGTGGAATCCTGGATTTCTTTCCATACCTGATAAGTTTAAAGAGACGACTGGAACTTGTTCAAGTCCAGCTTTTTTCAAAGCTTTTCTCAATAAGAAGATGTAGTTACTAGCTCTACAGCCACCACCTGTTTGAGTAATCATTAAAGCTACTTTGTTAACGTCATATTTTCCACTTTGAACAGCGTTAATGAGTTGACCTAAAGAAAGAATTGCTGGGTAACATGTATCGTTATGGATATATTTTAACCCTGTTTGGGCAATATCTGGTGATGTAGTTTCTAAAAGTTCAGCTTTATAACCATAACTAGAAAATACTTGTTGAATAATTCTAAAGTGAATAGGTGCCATCATCGGGAAAAGAATAGTAAATTCTTTTTTCATTTGCTTAGTGAAAAGCAAACGGCCAGTTTTTTTATCGTATTTTTTCTTTATTGGCTTATTTGAATTCATCTTTGTTTCTCCTTTCCAACAGCAGCTAAAAGTGATCTAATTCTAATTTTAACAGCACCTAAATTTGTAATTTCATCAATTTTTATTTGGGTATAGATTTTTCCATTTCTTTCAAGAATATCTCTTACTTCATCAGAAGTAATTGCATCTACGCCACAACCGAATGAAACAAGTTGAATAAGTTGCATATCATCATAGTTTTTAATGTATTGTGCTGCTTCGTAAAGTCTAGCGTGATAAGTCCATTGATTCAAAACATGAACAGCAGGCATTTGTTTAACTTTATGAGCAATTACATCTTCAGTAACAATAGCTACATTAAAGGACATGAGCAATTTATCAATACCGTGATTGATTTCTGGATCAACGTGATATGGTCTTCCAGCTAAAACAATAATTGTTTTCTTCTCTTGTCTTGCTTTTTCAATTATTTCATCACCTTTTTCACTGATCTTTTTCTCGTAATTTGCATATTCTTTATAAGCTAATTCACTTGCATTTTTAACTTCTTTTTCATTTAAATCTGGAAAGTATTTTACTAGTTTTGAATAAATCTTCTTTGCAAAATCTTTATGTCTATGAATACCAACATACTCGTTGATAAATGTTGCATCATCATTTTTTAAACGCTTTACATTTACTTTGATTACTTCAGGATAGTATGCAACAACTGGACAGTTATAGTGATTATCTGATCTTCCTTCATCGATGTTATAAGACATACATGGGTAGAAGATTGTTTTTACACCTTTATCTAAAAGGTTAATTACGTGACCATGCATAAGTTTTGCTGGATAACATACAGTATCACTTGGAATAGTCATCTGACCTTTTCTATATAAAGAAGGTGAAGAGACATCACTTGTTATAACTTCAAATCCTAAAGCAGTAAAGAATGTGTGCCAGAATGGTAAAAGTTCATAAATATTCAAGCCAAATGGGAGACCAATTTTACCACGAGGGCCACTAACTGGCTTATATGAAGCAAGCAATTCTTGCTTATAAGCATATAAATTTAGCTCGTTAGAATTAGCTTTAGCAGTTACTGGTTTTTCACATCTGTTTCCACCGATATATCTTCTTTTTCCGTCGAAACTATTTATAGTTAAACGGCAGTGGTTAGAACAGCCATTACATGTAACAACTTTAATATCATGCTTGAATTGAAGCAAAGCTTCTTTATCGAGAATTTCTGATTTTTCTAAGTTTAAATTCTTAGCATCTAACGCAGCACCATAAGCACCCATTAAGCCAGAAATATTAGCTCTAACAACATTAGCATCTAACTCTTTTTCAAAGGCTCTTAAAACTGCATCGTTTAAGAATGTTCCACCTTGAACAACAATCTTTTTACCTAAATCGTCCTTTGATGAAGCTCTAATAACTTTATACAAAGCATTCTTAACAACTGAAATTGATAAGCCTGCTGAAATATCTTCAATTGTCGCACCATCTTTTTGAGCTTGTTTAACAGCTGAATTCATAAAGACAGTACATCTTGAACCTAAATTAACTGGGCGCTTTGCAAATAATCCAAGTTTTGAAAAGTCAATTATTGAATAACCTAAAGCGCTAGCAAATGTTTGTAAGAAAGAACCGCAACCAGACGAACATGCTTCGTTTAAGAAAATATTGTCGATAGTTCCATTGTGAATTTTAAAACATTTAATATCTTGACCACCAATATCTATGACAAATTCAACTTCTGGTAAGAAATGTTTAGCAGCTTCAAAGTGAGCCATAGTTTCAACAATACCGTGGTCTAATTTAAAGGCGTTTCTAATGATATCCTCACCATAGCCAGTAGCACTTGCACCTTTGATAATAACGTTTGGATTTTGTTCATAAATATCTAAAAGAATTTCTTTGACTAAAGCGACAGGATTTCCACCATTGCTCATGTATTTTTCATATCTAATATTTTCTTCTTCATCGATTAAAACTGCCTTGATTGTTGTCGAGCCAGAGTCGACACCTAAATACAAAGGTTTATCATAATTAGCTAATGGGAGCGTTGGAACATAGTCTAAGTTATGTCTATCAGTAAATTCTTTATATTCTTCTTCTGATTTAAATAAAGGTGACTGATATGCAAAGTTTTCGTTATTTCTATATGTTGCAACTGATTCGATAATTTTATTAATGCTAATTTTTTTCTCACTTAATAAAGCAGCGCCTAAAGAGACAAAGTAAAGTGAATTTTCAGGTAACAATCCTTTAATTTTTAAGACGTCATCAAAAGCCTCACGCAATTGACTCAAGAAAGTTAATGGGCCGCCAAGATAAACGATATTACCTGTAATTTCACGACCTTGAGCTAATCCTGCAATCGTTTGGTTTACAACTGCATAGAAAATACTAGCAGCAATATCTTCTTTTTTTGCTCCTTGGTTTAAAAGTGGTTGAATATCTGATTTAGCAAAAACACCACATCTACTTGCAATTGTATAAATCTTTTCTTTCTTTTTGGCTAAATCGTCAATTTCAGTAACATCGACATTAAGTAAACTAGCCATTTGATCGATAAAAGCCCCAGTACCACCAGCGCATGACCCATTCATTCTAACTTCAACGCCATTGTTCATAAAAATAATCTTGGCGTCTTCACCACCAAGCTCAATTATACAATCTGTATTTGGGTAAAAGTGCTTTGTTGAAGCTCTTGTAGCATATACTTCTTGATAAAAAGGAAAACCACAGGAATCTGCAATACCCATACCAGCAGAACCTGAAAAAGCTAATTCAACTTCATCTTCTCCATTTAAAACTTCATTCTTAAGTCTTGTTAAAACTTTTTCAATCATTTCAGCAATCTTAGAATAATGCCTTTCATAAGTACTATAAATTACATTTGCGTTTTCATCGATAACAACGCATTTAATTGTTGTACTACCTATATCTAATCCAACTCTGCAGTTCATTTACTTCTCCTTATCTTCTTTTTCGATTTCTTTTTTCTCTTTATCAGTTAACGATATGCCACCTGATGATTCTTTTATTTGTTTTTTTACATCTTCTGGAAGGTTTGAATACATTTGTGAACTTTGAACTGTAAATTCTTTTCTAGCTTCCATAAAGAACTGCTTTATTCTATCGTTGGCGTTATTTATAAGCTCTTCACCATAGGCTACTAAAAATAGAGCATCAAACAATCTTGTAAGTGAGTAGAAAGGAACATAGACAAGAAGTCCTAAACCTAAAGCAATCATAGGAGTAAATACGTAATTGATATGAGTAAAGACTCCTATAAGAACTCCAGCAGTATAGCTTATAAAAAATAGTAAATAACCTAGCCAGTTAAGCTTTATATCAATCGCATCATGCTTCTTTTTCACTGATGGATATAATTCTTTTCTAAATATCATAACAGTCATAGTTGTTGGTGAAATTCGTTGTTTATTGTCGCTCAATATTGTATTGATTCCATAAAAAGACATTTCGTTTTTTCTAAACTCTGCTTGGGCAAACATAATTCCAGCAAAAATGCCTACTGAATTAGATACCGAAATTAGCGGGTAAATAATATTAGAATTTTGAGTGATAAAATCGATAGCCGCATCTAAATTTCCTAGGTCAATATCTTTTAATTCATCAAAAATATCTGGATTTGTTTGACTGATAACAAAATATCCTATTCCCATAGAGACAGCTTGGAAAAGAATATATATTAATATTCCTAAAACAATTGTTCTAAAGCCTCTATATAATCCTCTTCCTGTTCTATAATACGTTCCTATTCCTTTTTTAAAAGAAATATTGCTTGTACGCATATTTGATACTAAATCGTTAACTTCAATTGTAACCATAAAGAATAATGGTAAAGCGAAGAAAACAAGTATTAAAGAAAAATAATATGTATAGGAGGCTAATGCAATTGAAAAGAAAACTATAAATGCACCTAAAAATGTAAGTCCAAGTAATCTTGGCCAGCTTTTTTTAAATAAATTTTTTCTTTCTAACTTCAATTCTTTAGTTATCTTATCGTACATCTTGCACCCCACTTTTCTGTATTTAAATAATAACTTTGTTATTATAATACATGATTGGCAAACTTTCATTAAAAAACACTTTACAATTTGCCCATTCTGACAAAAGGAAGATTATAATATGACTATTTTTTTGTGTATAATTATTAAAGATTAATAATTTTTAGACTAAAATTTGATAGAAAGGAGTATTTCTATGAAAAAAATATTAAGCACATTGCTTTGTTCGACAGCTTTTTTAAGTTCATTTTGTTTATTTGGATGTTCTAAAAAAGAGCCGGAAAACCCGGCAAGAATTGTCTCGATAACTCAATCAGGAAAAGTTGAAAACGTTACAACATATACAATCACTTATTCTGATGGCTCAACATACACTTTTGAAGTTAAAGACGGCGAAGACGGTTCAGTAACAGTCGATGATTTATACAATAAATATAGCGAAATATATGGTGATATAACTTATGATGAATTTTTAAAAATTTATTTAAAAAGTAACGAAGATCAATTAGTTTATTCAACTCATAAAACCTTGGCTTCTTCAGCTAAAGTTTATACAGAATTCTATGAGACACGTTCATCAGGGTCAATAGGAGGTTTATTTACTGGACTTCAACAAGTTAAAACCAACTCTTTATATCAAGGATCTGCAGTTATTTATCAGATAACGGATACTGATGTTTATTTTATTACTAATTATCACGTGATTTATAGCAGCTATGCTAATTCGGATAATAATGGCTATATATCTAGCAATATAAATATTTATCTTTACGGCAGTGAAGGTGGTGCAACTCAAAGTGGTACCAAAAAAGTTAATGGCACTGAATATATGAATTATAAATATGACGAGTATGCTATTCCAGCTTCTTATGTAGGTGGTTCAGTCACATATGACTTAGCAGTTGTTAAAGCAAGCAAAGAAGATGTATTCAATGTCAATCCATATGTACTACCAGTCGAATTTGCTTCATCATATAGCGTTGGTGAAACAGCAATAGCTATAGGTAACAGCGAAGGAGAAGGAATAAGCGTCACTCAAGGTGTTGTTAGTGTTGACAGTGAATATATTAATCTTGAAATCGATAAAAAGCGTTCCTACCGTTCCATTAGAATAGACACTGCTATTTACAGTGGAAACTCTGGTGGTGGATTATTTAACAGTCGCGGTGAATTAATAGGTATAACTAACGCTGGTGATGAGACAGATCAAAATATAAACTTTGCTATTCCACTAGAAATAGTTAAATATGGAGTAGCAAACATAGTCAGAAACTCTGTCGATAAACAAATGAAAGTAGCTACTTTAGGTTTAACTATTGAAGAGAAAAATACTCATTATGAATTTAATAGCAAAACAGGTAAAGGAAGTACAATTTCTACTGTCCAAATATCAAGCGTAAAAAGTAAGAGTATCGCTGAAAAAATGAATTTATCTTCTAACGATATATTAAATTATTTAATTATTAACGGAGAAGAATACAAAATTAATAGAAGTTACGATATCGGCTCACTTCTCCTATTAATTAAAGAAGGAGATACAATCAGTTTTAAAATTAACTCTAATAACGAAGAAAAAGAATCTAGTTCTTATACCTTAAGTAGAAGTGATCTTTCTCTTATAGACTAAAATATAGGTGCTTTAATAGCACCTATATTTTTATTTTTTAACGTTTGTTTCCATTCCGTTAACAATATCAATTATTTTATCTACATTAAGTGAATCAGAATAAATATCATATGTTACTCCGTTATTTACATATTTAATTTTTGATCCGTCTTTTATTGCTATTCCACTAATTGTTTCAATCAAATCACCAGAAACTTCAATTATTTTCATTGTGTCATATTTTTCAGAGATTTGTTGAACAATAGTGAAATTATCTGTACCTGTATAACTTAAGATATAGACGCTTTGACCGTTAATTGTTGCTAAAGTCTTTTCACTTAACTCTGCACTATATTTTGCATTTGTCGGCAAAAGTGGTAAATCTGAGAATTCTAATCCAACATTTTCTGTCGAAAGGTTTTCACGGGCCTTAACCATATTAGCCTCGACATCAAAATAGTTATCGGCAAATGTAGGATTCATATCTACTTCAGTAAATGTTACTTTACCAACAGTTTCATTTGACGAATTAAGAATATCAACCATTACTGGTTTCATGTCTTTAGTAAATTTAATCTCTTGTTTAGCCCAACTTGGAGAATTTGGATATTTACTAATAGCACTGACTAAAAATCCATCATCAACTTTTTTAATTTCATGTTCACCATTAAATACATCAATTAAAGAATGATATAAATATGGTTTTGGATTATTTAATGGCCAATCGCCTTTGAACTTATATACTTGGTTTAGCATTGGGGTTAAAACAAATACGCCATCAGGATTTTTAAGCATTATTTGCTCTTGATTTATGTTTTTGTCTAATAACGAAACTCTAAACAAATCGTTGTCATTATCTTTCTTATAATCTGTAGTAACGAAGTAATTTCTCGTTTCTTCGTTATTTGATAATTCCATATTTGCTTCAATATGGTACGCAACTAAATTCTTTCTAACATCCTTTACTTTACCTGAAACATCATCTTTAGAGAAGAATAACTTCCATCCTGCTAAACAAATTACTCCTAAAATAATTACTCCTAATAAAATTTTCTTTATCATAGTCCACCTCATCACACCAAAACATATGATTTAAATTTCATTATTATGAATAAGTTTTTTATACTTTCACATAATATTTGTAGTGGAGGAAGAATTGTGAATATAATTCAAAAGATTGCGTTGCCATTTACTATCCTCGGAGCCTTAAACTGGGGACTAGTCGCTTTGTTTAATTTCAATTTAGTTACATGGATTACACAAGGATTTAACATTTGGGCAAAAATAATCTATGTATTCATCGCTGTATGCGCACTTATCAATATCATGATATTCTTTGTTGATTTGCGCAGAGAAGAAAAAATTGAATAGAAAAAGTTAGGTAGATAAGCTTAATAATTACTTTGCTTATCATATACCTAACTTTTTTATTCGTTTTCGTTTGTAATAGATAGTTCGTGAATAGTTTTTACTAACTTATCTAAGTTTTCTTCATCTAAAGGAGATACTTGAGCATCTTCTTCAGTTTTTTCTATTACTTTACACAAGTTCTTTTTCTTAACTAAGAAAGAATATTTGTGATCAAAGTTTTCCAATTCATTAGATAATATTACTGAGTCATTCAAACAGACAACGGAAATTAACATTGGTGTCTTTGACTCGTTCCAACCTAAAAACTTTGCTAATCTAATTGTTCTTTCTTCGTTATATAACACTAGGTTTCTTATAGCCTTTTTCTTGTTTTTCTTAAAATAATTAAACCAAGTATTATCTTCAGTTCTTCCTGATACACCGATAGGAATATATCTATCAACGATAACATATATATACTTATTTGCACATAAAAGGTGATCGACATGCAAAGTTATTTCATCGTCGATTTTGATAACAAGATTATTTAACAAATAATAATCCTTATTTAAAGCTAACTTGTAGAGTTTCTTTCCTACAAGTTCTTTATATTTTTTCTTATCTAAATATCTTTTTATTGGATAATAGAGAATTAAAAATATACCAAGAAGAATTATTAATACTAAAAAGACTATAAAAAGAGCAATCATTTTTTAAATTAATTCAAGTGCAACTTCCATCATGTGGGTGAAAGAATTTTGTCTTTCTTCTGCTGTTGTTTCTTGATGTGTAATAAAACTATCAGATACTGTAAGAATACATAAAGCTTTTTTACCTAAATAGGCAGCGTTACAATATAAAGCATAAGATTCCATTTCAACGGCTAAGCAACCAAGTTGAGCCCACTTTTTCCAAACTTCTGGTTGATCGTTATAGAAAATATCTGATGAAAGAATGTTTCCAACGTGAACTGGATAGCCTTTTTCTTTAGCTACTTGATATGCTTTTGATGCGAGTTCAAAATCAGCAATAGCTGAATATGTTCCACCTGGGATATTATATTGTGAAGCCCAGTTAGAATTTGTGCATGCACCTTGAGCGATGACTAAATCGAATAAATTACATTGCGGAGCATAAGCACCTGCACTACCAATTCTAATAATTTGTTCAACTCCATATTGGCTATAAAGTTCATATGAATAAATACCGATTGAAGGCATACCCATACCAGAACCCATAACAGAAACTTCTTTGCCTTTATAAGTTCCTGTATATCCAAACATATTTCTGACACCATTAACTTGACGAACGTTTTCTAAGTAATGTTCAGCGATGAATTTAGCTCTGAGTGGATCTCCTGGCATTAATACTGTTTTTGCAAAATCACCATTTTTTGCTTGATTGTGTGGTGTTGACATTAATAATTTCCTCCTTAAATGTACATAAAGATTATACTACAAAACAATTTAAAAAAACTACATTCAATTAGACTATTAAAAATGCTGCCATAGCTTTTAGCTATTAGCAGCAATATCATTTTTTAAATTTACTTACTTTACTTAATCTACTTAGTGATGACTTATCATATTTTAATTTTAAATTTTTATCTTGTTGATATCTATTTATTCCTTCTTCAATCATAATATCAGCAATTTCATATTTACTGATACCAACACTTTCAAACAAATTAAATGATAGAGAACCTGGAATAATATTTATTTCATTTAAATAAAGTTTCTTCTCTTCTTTAGAATACATGAAATCAAATCTAACTGGTCCAACCAAATTAAGCTCTTCATATGCTTTAGAAGCAATAATAATAATGTTGCTTCTAATATTGTCCGTCATGTATTTTTCTCTTACAGAAGCACTATCAATATATTTTTCTTCAAAAGATAACACTTTATCTTCGTCGTTTACTTCAACTATATCTGATAAGATAAGTGAATTGTTCTTTTTTATAACTGCAATGTTGTATTCAATTAATCCTTCACACCATTTTTCAACAATAGCTTCACTATCATATTTGAACGCTTCATCTAACGCTTCAATTAATTCAGTTTCACTTTCAACTTTATTTATGGCAATCGATGAGCCTAAACAACAAGGCTTAACAATTACTGGATACTTGAATGATTGTTTTAAAAATGAATTATCGTTTTCGTATTTATCTTTTCTTATGACATAATATCTCATAGTTGGATACTTCATTTTTACAGCCCATTTTTTAAATAAATTTTTGTTTTGTACTAACGATGAAACATATAAGCTATTTCCTATACACGGAATGTCTAAAGTATCAAAGAACGCTTTTATTGATCCATCTTCCGTTCCTTTGCCATGAACAATTGGAACTACTATGTCAAACTTATATTTCTTTAAGCCACATTTAAAGAAGTTATCGTTTTTATTTTTTTCAAACGTGCCTTTCTTAAATTTCTTATACTGGCAAAAAGAACTTACGTCACATTCACCATCATATTTATAAAATGATCCATCCTTATCTCCATAAATAAAAATAAAATCTCTTCTATTAAGCTTTAATACTTTAGCTAAGCTTAAAGCTGATACAACTGAGATGTCACTTTCTAGTGATTTTCCACCACAAAAAATTGCAATATTATACATTATTATCCCCCATATAATAAATGTATAAACACTAATAAAAAGAACTAAATTAAATTATATTTGTCACCGATTGGTAGCACTAAAATCACGTCAAAATTGCTGCACATGTTTAAGACTTTATCAAATTTTGATTCTTTAATAACATTTTTAATATTTCCACCATTAGATAAATAACCATTTAACATATCTCCAGAAAAATCGTTATTCATAATGAATATCGAATCTAACTTAGCTAATATCTCACCGAATTTTGTTAAATAAACTTTTTTGTCTTTACCTAGTTCAACTAATCCTGCAGTGATACAACACTTCTTTCCTTGCAGTTTTAAAGCGTAATCAATTGATTCTTTAGCTGAATTAAAGTTTATGTTATAACTATCATCTATCCAAATTTTATTACCTTTTTTGATAATCTTTTTTCTTCTAGATATTTCTTCTAGTCTTTCAAATTTTGGAATAAGAGTTTTTTTATTAACTCCAATAGTTTTAGCAATTTCATATGCGCAATAAGCATTTAAAACCGATGAGTCAAAATGTAATCTTGTCTTTATACTTATATCGTCAAAATTAACTATAGCTGGTTCACCGTTTTTACTAATAATTTTATAGTCGTTCGATGAGAAACTAACTGTTTTTAATCCGTTGAATTTCTTTGAATAACTCACGCTATCTGAGTTATAAAAAAGCGTGCCATCTTTTTTTAATAGATATGCGATGTCTGTCTTAACTTTATTGACATTTTCAATGCTTTTTAGTGTTAAAAGATGTTGTGGACCAACTGATGTAATAACAGCATAATCTAAGTTTAAAAGCCTTTTATATTTTTTCATTCCATTTACTTTATCAACACCTATTTCTACTACTAAATACTCGTCAAAAGGTGTTAAACAATTATTGATAAACTTAGTTAAACCCATTAATGTATTAACATTTCCAGGTGACACTAATACGCATTTATTACTTAAAAACTCTGCTAAGAAGTTCTTAACTGTTGTCTTTCCATAACTACCTGTAATGCCTATTATTTTTAAATTATTAGCTTGTTTAATTTTATTTTTTGCTTTCTTTAAATAATACGTTCTAATAATTTCTTCAATAGGATAATTAATGTAATAAGATAAGATTACTGATGAAACTATAAGTACCTCTGGAACTAAAAACACATATCCAATTTCACTTTTTATAGTCAAAGATAATACAGTTAAACATGTTACTATAAAATCACTTATCAAATTTTGAAACAAGAATCTTCTAGTAACTTTAATAAAGCTTTTAGGAATAATTAATAATGAAAGAACAGTATTTAAAATAGCAAATATTAAACCGTATACGTAACCCAATGCAATGGTAAATGCTATAGAAAGTATCAATAAAGATATTTTAGATATATATATCAATAAATATTTTTTTATATTTGTTTTTATACTCAAATATAACCTATATAAATCATAATAACCATTAACAAAAATAACGCTATAAAAGTATATTAACGGAATTAAGCATGTACTAACAATCAATATTTCAATAACTTGAATCATGTTTTATAAGCCTTTCTAAGAGTAATTCTATTGTTTCTTTATCTTTAAAAAGTTGATAGTGTGTTCCATTAAATATGTATAGTTCTTTATTTTTTAAATACTTTGAATTATTTTTTAAATCGTAACAACTTACACTTTTGTCTTCTTTATATCCAACAATAATTATTTGATTATTTATTTGTTTTAATTCATTTTTAGATACAAAAACATCTTTAACGTTAATAAGCGTTTTTCGCATAAAGTAATCAGAGTTTTTATAATCGCTGCTTTCTAAAAAAGAAAAACGTATGTTTAGTTTTTTTGAAACTTTATAAATAAATATTTTTAACTTTACCTTTAACTTATATAAAAAATTATGATCAAACGAGGAAGGAGCTATTAAAAGTAATTTAACATTATTAAAAAGCGATACACTTTTTAAAGCCACTTTACCACCAAAAGAATATCCAACAATAATATCTGGAATAAAATCATTCTCTTTTAAGCTATTAATAAGATTGTACTCATAATCTTTATACGTATAAGGATAATGTAATTTGGTTTCAAAGCCTTCAAAAGCATAATAGGCAACTTCCCCATATTTTTTAAAAGATCTAATTAATTCTTCATATATCTCTTTTTTAGTATTCCAACCAGGTAAAAATAGTATCTTTATTTTCTTATCGGATGGAAATATAGTTAATCTATCGTTATTATTCATATTATAAGGTATGCACATTAAAGCTTAACTTGACACTTTTAAAGTAATAATCCATACTAACAATATCTCTAGGAGCAATTATGATTACACACTTAACAAATACATTAAACGCTAACCAAATTATTTTAATAATAATATGTGCTTGTCTTTTAATTGGAATAATCATTTTCTTCTTATCAGGTATCACTGTTATAGGAGATAAAAAAGCTATTATCACTGAAAAAGCTGGTAAAAAAAGTCGTGAATTACATAAAGGGTTTCACTATTTAGTTCCATTAGTTGAGATTAAAGTAGGCGAATACAACTTAGATATTCAAACTGCAAAAGCTAACTTCACTTCTTTTTCTATAGTTTTAAAATATAAAATCGTTGATTCAAGTAAATACCATTATGCTGGACACGATTACACTATAAAGCTATCAGCTCTATTAGCTGACGTTAAATCAAACGAAGAAATAACTGAAATCATCTCTAATATTTCTAACCAATATGGTGTCGAACCAATAAACGTTGAAATTACTCAACTGTAACTGATTTAGCTAAGTTTTTAGGTTTATCAATATTTAACTTACGGTTTAGAGCAACATAATAACTTAAATATTGAGCAAACATGATCAACACTAATCCAGATAAGTCACTATGATAATCAACAATAAATCCGTCATATTTACTTTCTATACCTGTTGTCGATAAAATCATAATTTTCCCAAATCTAGCATTAATTTCAGATATATTACTATCGATAATATCGTTAAACTTCTTATCAGTAATCATGAATATAGTGAGAAAGTTTTTATCTATTAAAGCTATCGGTCCGTGTTTTAATTCGCCAGCATATGTAGCTTCAGAGTGTATATAACTTACTTCTTTAAGTTTTAAACTAGCTTCTAAAGCTAATTTATAATCAAAGCCACGACCTACAAAGTACGCATTTTTTACTTTGGATATTTTCTTAGCATACTCATAAATATAATCTTTATTAGCTGAAACCTTTTTTAAATTTTCAACTAATTCTTTTATGCTATCCTTATATTCTTTGTTATTTAAAATCTGATAGAGAATATATAAAGCAACTACTTCATTTAAATAAACTTTAGTTGATGCAACCGCAATTTCAGGTTGAGCATGTAGATTCAAATAAAAATCAGACAATCTTTCAATTGTTGTGTTTTCTTTATTTATTAAAGAGATAATTTTATTGTTTTGACCACTTCTTATTTTTTCAATTGCTTTTATCAAATCAAATGTTTCACCTGATTGACTTAGAAGAACAAAAGTGTAATTATCATATTCCTTATCATCGTATACAAACTCACTAGCTATCATATTTGTAGCTTTAAACCACTTTTTTGCATATAAACCAGCATGATAACTAGTTCCAGAACCTAGAATCATTATTTTTTCATTTCTTAAACACTCTAATAGTTCGCTTGGTACTTCTTTTTCTATTTTGTTTGATAAATCTAATAACCTATCAGGTTCTTCATCAATTTCTTTTAACATGTAGTAGTCATAATTACCTAAAGATATATTTCCATTACTATCATCTAATTTTACAAATTTTAATTTGATCTTTTTATTGTCTTTAAAAACATTAATTTTATTTTTATTAATTATTCCATATGTTTTATCTTCTAAATAACACACTTTATTTGCATAGCCAATAAGAGGTAAAGAATCGCTTGCTAAAAACACCTCATCATCTGACTTTCCTATTAATAAAGGCGAACCTTTCTTTATAAAAAATAATTTCTTATTATTATAAATTAAAGCAGACATTTGTCCTTTTAAATTATCATATAAATACTTTAAGGCATCATATTCACTCATTTTCTTTTTGTATAGACAAAAGCTAAATAAATTAGAAATACACTCAGTATCAGTATCAGAGACAAATTTAATTCCACTATCAATTAAACTTGCTTTCATTTCTTTATAGTTAGAAATAATACCGTTATGAACGACAAATACTTTTTGATCATAGGAAGATTGAGGATGGGCGTTATTAATTGATACTCCACCATGAGTAGCCCACCTAGTGTGTCCAATTGCTATACCTTCATCAAAATGTGGGGTAATATCTTTAAGTTTTTTTACTCTTTCTATCGTTCTAATTAAATTTGATTTATTGTCTTTGTCTAGATAATAAATACCTGCGCTATCATAGCCTCTATACTCTAATTTTTCTAAACCTCCAATGATAAATTCTCTAGCTTTTTTTGACCACGATGTTCCTACTATTCCACACATATTTTTCCTTTAACCTTTCAATTTCTTCGTTAATTTCAATATACATTTCTTTTAATTCTTTTTCGTCTAACGACTGAATTAATACTCTTATTTTAGACTCTGTACCAGAAGCTCTATAAACAAATTTATTCTCATTTAAGCCATCATATTTTTGAGCTATTTTTTCAAAATTACTATTCTTTATGACTTCTTTAGCATTATCAGTTATTATTTCTATTTCATATTTTTTAGAAGCTTTTATTTGTTTTACAACTCTATAAAATTCTTCTTTATTTTTCTTAAATATACTTGCTAATAAAAGAGCATTATATAGACCATCTCCTGAATTCATATAGTCTTTTAAAATAATGTGTCCTGATTTCTCAGCACCTATTTTACATCCACTATTATTCATTAATTCATAGACATTTTTATCTCCAACATCAGAGATGCTAATATTTATACAGCTTTGTTTTAAATAGTTTATGATAGCTATATCACTCATTTTTGTTAATATTAATCCACTATTATTTCTTAGTAGTTTTACTAGTAACAAAGCTTCTATATCACCATCAATTATAGAGCCATCAGGCAAAAAAGAAATAACTCTATCTCCATCACCATCAAATGAAAAACCAATATCAAACGGTAATAAATAATTTAGTTTTTCTTTAATTAAATATTCAATATTTGTCGATCCTGATTTATAGTTTATATTTTGTCCATTTGGTTTATTATTGATTGCTTTAACTTTGGCGTTAAGCAATTTAAATACTTTAGAAGCATAGTTAGATAAAGAACCATTAGCTTCATCTAAAACAACAATAAGTGAATCTAAATTTATATTTTGTTTTTTTAAATAATTAATATATTTCTTTTTTATATTTTTCTTTATAAATAACTTTCCAATTTTCTTGCTATATGAAATATTTTCCGTTAATTCTTGTTCTATTGACTGACACTCTTCATCGCTTAATTTTAATCCATTCTTTTTAAATACTTTTAATCCATTATCGCTATAAATGTTATGAGATGCAGTTATAACTAAAGCGTATGAATAGTTTAAATATGTCGTAGCAAAGGCTGAAATTGGTGTAGCTGCTACTTTTATATAGTCGACATCTTTACCGCTAGCAAGACAACCAGAAATAGCGCTTAGTGCTAATTCATCACCGCTTTCTCTAGTATCTTTAGAGACTAATAATCTTTCACCTTCAGGTATTCTTTTACCTAAAACATATCCTAATCTAAAAGCAATTTCCGGAGTCAATTCTTCATTTGCTTTTCCACGAATACCATCTGTACCAAATTTATATTTTTCCATTTTATTTACACAAGATAAATATATGTCATAAAACCTTTTTTGTTGACAAAACTCATAGCGACAAACTTTATAAATAACTTGTTTTATGGCTATTATAGCTAATGCTATAATTTGCACATATCAAAGGAGAGAAGCTATGACTGAATGGGAAAAGCTCAAAATGGATTTCTATACGATGCTAATTATGATGAAGAAATCGTTGAGGCTAGAAAACGTTGTGCTGATCTATGTTATGAATTTAATAATTGTAGGCCTTCAGATATTGATAAACAAAGAGAATTACTAAATGCTATTTTTGGTAGTATCAAAGAAAACCCAGTAATCACAGCCCTTTTTACTGTGACTATGGATTTAATATCTTTATTGGTAAGAATTTCTATACAAATCACAATGTCACAATATTAGACGGTGCTAAAGTAACAATCGGTGATAATGTTTTTATTGCTCCTAACTGTGTTTTATCAACAGCAGGACACGCTATAGATAACGAGCAACGTATTAGTGGATTAGAAATCGCTCTACCTATTACAATAGGCGATAACGTTTGGATCGGTGCTAACGTTTCTGTCTTACCTGGAGTAACTATTGGCAGTAATACTATTATTGGAGCTGGTAGTGTCGTTAATAAAAATGTTCCTAATGGAGTAATTGCTGTAGGTAATCCATGCAAAGTAATTAGAAATATAACTGATGCGGATAAGAAAAAATATCCGATTTTTAAAAATTAAAGCACTAAAAAAGGTACAAACTTTATGTTCGTACCTTTTTCAATACACTTTTTTATCTATTAATCTTCATCATCGATAGAATCAAGCATTCCTCTAAAGATGTTAGGGAATTCATCAAGCTTAACTTGTTCAAGAATTCCTTTATATGCTATTGAGACTCTGCCAGTTTCTTCGCTGACTACTACTGTTATCGCATCGGTAACTTCAGAGATACCGATTGCAGCTCTATGTCTAGCACCATATTTACCAGTTAAAGCTTTAGTTGTTGGTGTGTAATAAACAGAAGCACAGACAATTGTGTTGCCTTTAATAATGACTGCACCGTCGTGTAATCTTGTTCCTTCATAGAAAATTGTTTCGAGAAGTTCTGGAGTTACAGGAGCGTTAATCATAGTTCCTGACTTATAGTAATCTGTTAATGGTGTATGAGTTTCAAATGTCATTAATGCACCAGTCTTAGTTTTAGAAAGATTGCTAACGGCATCTGTAATTACTTTAAGCAGGGCTTCTTTATCATATTTTTGATTTTCAGTTTTCTTCTTATTCTTTAGTGTGCTAATAAGAAGTGGTCTAATATCACCAATATTAACAAAGCAGACAAGAATTAACATAATCATTAAGACCCACCAAATTATGCCAGCTACCATATTTAAATCAAATATGTATGTTAATATGTAAAGGAGGAAACCTCCACCAAATATAATTAGTACTCTTTTTTGCCTAAATTTATAATACACAAGCCCACAAAGACCTATGAGTAAAAACAGTGAAATAACAAAGTCGGCAACAAACAAAGCGCTATGGAAATCTTTCATTAAAAAATGCATCTAGCGGTACCTCCTTATCACGTTAATATTTTAGCAATAATTAATAGCGTTAAGCAATAATTTTATTTTCTTTTTTAATTAAAATATATGTTTTTATTTTCTTTTTTGTTAACTATTTGCTTATTAATTAAATTAAAGCGTTAAATTTGCAAATTTATTTCATATTTTAATTTGTTTTTATTTTTTATTATTTTTTAATCGTTTGTAAAATGTGTACGCATTAAATAGATATAAAGAACAAACATATGTTAATATTTAAAAGTAAGGTCAAAAAAATGGAAGAAGAATACGAGTTATTTTTACAAGAAATTATAGAAAAAGAATCATACCAACAGTTAAAAAATTTTATCCATCATGGAAAAGTATCGACTTATGAGCACTCTATAGCTGTTGCTAGATTATGTTACGAATACGCTAAAAAGAAAAAGCTTGATATTGATTATAAGTCTCTTATTAGAGCTGCCTTATTACACGACTACTATCTTTACGATTGGCACGATAAAGGGAAGTGGCATAAGCCCCATGGCTATAAGCATCCTAAAATAGCCTTACAAAACGCTATCAAAGATTATCCTGATATAAACGAAATTGAAAAAGATGCTATTTTAAGACACATGTTTCCATTAACTCTAATACCACCTAAGTACAAAGAAGGTTGGATATTACAAAAGTGTGATAAAAAAGCAACTTTTAACGATTATAAAAAGAAGAAAAAGAACATATGACACAAATATTCTTATGTAGTAAAATATATTTGTGAATCAGTAAAGGAGAGCTATATGAATATTTTATTAGTTAATGACGATGGATATAAATGCGAAGGAATTAATATTCTTTTTAATAAACTTCAAAAATATGGAAATGTCATTATGGTAGCACCAAAAGAATTCATGTCAGCTAAATCTTGCTCTTTGACACTTAAAAGCTCTCTTGAATTTAAAGAGTTTGATAAAAATAAATATTATTTATCAGGCTTTCCAGCTGACTGTGTCTCTTTTGCTTTTTGGTACTTTAAAGATATTAAGTTTGATTTAGTCGTCTCTGGATGTAATGACGGACCAAATATTTCTTATGATACTTTATATTCCGGAACTATAGGTGCTTGTTTACAAGCTTCTAAACAAGGCTATAAAGCAATAGCGTTCTCTTGCCCTCACAACTTTGAAATACTTGAAAACAACTTTGATAAAGTCATGCAATATATTTTAGATAAAAATTTATTAAGTACAGAGTATTTCTTAAACGTAAACTTTCCACGTGGAGAAACAGTTGATGATATAAAAATGGCTACTCTTTACTACCGAAAAGACTATAACTACTTTGATATAGACGATGAAGGAAGATACATAGCTAAAAGATATGAAGAAAAAGATATTGCTGATGAAGAATCTGATTGCTATTTAATTGATCATCATATCGTTTCAATCCAACCATTAAGCAATTCTTACTTCAATCAAGAAGTTTATAACAAATTAAAATAAGCACAATAATACCCTATAAGTTTAAGCTAACAATAAAGCTTATCTTATAGGGTATTTTTATTTGATTAGAGTTCTTTCTTCCAAAGTCCATGTAAGTTGCATAGTTCATATGCAGCAATTACTTTTTCATCTTCAATAGTGAAAGTAGCTTTTGGTTCTTGACCAGGTTTTAACTCTATTTTAAAGAATCCACGATCTGTTTCAAGAATAATCCACTCAATATAGTGAACATCTAACATTGGATGTAAAACACTACCAACTGTAACAGTAACTTTATTATCGTTTATTTCAACAACTGGTACGTGTTTTTCAACTGCAGCATCTGTTGTATTAGGTATAACTTCAATTAAACTAGGATCATTAACGGACGATTCATCCATTGGAATAACTTTTCCATTTAAATTTCTATAAAATTTCAACATATAAGGTTCTCCTTTTCTTACCCTAATGTTAACAAATTTATAAATATTTATTCAAATATAATGCTTAGTAATTTAATTTAAGTTCTTTCTTATAGATATCTAATAAATTTTTAAACCTAGCATAGTGAACAACTTCTCTTTGTCTTAAGAAAAGTAGTGGTTCTATTACATCTTGATCAGAGGCTAAATCTATTAAGTGTTCATAAGTAGATCTAGCTTTTTCTTCAGCGGATAAATCTTCTGTTAAGTCAGTTATAAAATCACCTGAACTCGATAAACTAGCTGCAGTGAAAGGATTGCCGTTTGCATCGCACGGATATAAACCAACACCGTGATCGACATAGTATGGTGCCAAACCAGCATCTTCTAGTTCTTTTAAACTTGCACCTTTAGTTAACTGATAAACAATAGTACAGATCATTTCTTCATGACCTATTTCTTCAGTGCCAATTTCAGTTAACAAAGTTCGACCACGTTCATCAGGCATAGTGTATCTTTGAGCTAAATATCTTGTCGAAGCCCCCATTTCACCATGTGGGCCACCATATTGAGCTATGATAAACTTAGCCATCTTCAAGTCTTTTCTTTTTATATCGATAGGATATTGTAATCTTTTCTCATATTTATACATAACTAATCTCCTAACCAAGCAGATGGTTTTGTAACATAATCCATATATCCATCTTTGTACTTGCCTTCAGCTTGAGTAAGTGGTCCATATTTATCTATATATTCTTTCTTTTTATCACTAGCTAATTTAGAATATTTTTCAAATTCTAAAGCAGCCTCTTTATCGTTTGGATATATATCTAAATATAAACCTAAATCGTGTGCTACTATATCATAAGCCATAAGTTCTAACATAATTTTTTCTTTTTCAGTTTTAGGCGTAGTTACTCCTGGTTTATAGTTTTTATATCCTCTATATTCGTTTTTAAAAGAGTTACCTAACATTAAAGCGTCGATAGGGGCAAATAAAAACGATTTTTGAGTCTTATTAATATCTTCTTCTTTTTTTCTCTCCTCACTATAGTCAGGAGTAGAAATAATAAAATATAACGGGTTTGAATTAAACATATTTTTCTCCTTAAACCTATGTTATTCGACTGCAAATAAGAAAGTATATTTAATACGCCTATATATAACTTTTCTTTTATCTTTATTTATTGATTTTTACTATTGTCTAAAGTAAAATTATGATACTGCCGACATAGCTCAGATGGTAGAGCAACTGATTCGTAATCAGTAGGTCGAGAGTTCGATTCTCCCTGTCGGCACCATTAGAGTTAAGTATAGCTGATACTAAAGTATTGGCTATTTTTTCTTTATATAGGATAAATACTGCAAATAATAAATAATTTATAAGGTATTTTTACAAGAATTAAGGAAGTAGTAGTATAAATAGCATTTATATATAAATTTAAATCGTTAAATTATTATTAATCGTTAAACTACTACTTACTATATATAAACGTATATAAGAGAAGAAATATCAATTTTTATAAATACCCCCACGTGACACGTGACAAACATGACAGTTTTCGCAAATAAAAACTCTAGCCTTATAAAACTAGAGTTCAATATTTATTGTTGAGCCATCTTTGAAATTGAATTCGAGGTGGCTATCTTTATATACTTTTATGTTGATGATAGTTAAATTAAAGAGTTTATCGTTAAATTCTAAATTAAGTGTATGTTTTAGAGATTGCATATTAAAAACTAGATATTTTGAAGAGATCATTAGCGAATTTTAGAAAAAATAAAAAAATGTTGAGAAATATTTGCCTAACAATAGAGAATTTGAGAAAAAAGTGCTATAATATATCATATATTGTAATCGATTTGGAGGATAAGCTCTGTGAAAATTAATTATGCTGAAATGATACTAGCACTAAGAGTGAAATTAAATATTTCTCAACAACAACTTGGAGATATGCTTGGAGTCTCTTTTAGCACTGTTAATAGGTGGGAAAAGGGACATCACGAGCCAACTATACTTGCAAAAGAACGACTTAAAAGTTTATTTAAAGAAAATTGCATTGAAGCGAAAGAGGTGAAATAATTATGCCTGAAAAGTTTTCTGAAGAAGATGTAAAAAGATTATATATAACACCTGCGATTGATAGAGCGGGCTGGACTAATTATCGCATGGAATATTTCACTGATGGACGTGTTCATGTTTCATCGAATGGAGTAATGACTAGAGGAAAAAGAAAATATGCTGATTATTTATTAAGATATGTTAATAATACTAATTTGGCAATTGTTGAAGCAAAAGACGAAGATCATACTCCTGGACAAGGTTTACTTCAAGCAATAGAGTATGCAAGACTTTTAAATGTTCCGTTTGCGTATAGTTCAAATGGTCATGGTTTCGTTGAACATGATTTGATAACTGGACTTGAAAGAGACTTGACAATGGCTGAATTTCCATCACCTGAAGTATTAAGAGAACGTTATATTAACGAAAAGAATTTAACTGAAGAACAATTGAAGTTAATTGAATGTCCTTTTTATACTGATCCTGATTTTAGACCTAGATATTATCAAAAGGCATCTGTTGATAAAACATTAGAAGCAATTGCTAATGGAAAACGTAGAGCTTTAATTGTTTTGGCTACAGGAACAGGTAAAACCTATACTGCATTCCAAATTGTTTGGAAGTTAAAACAAATGCGTAAAGTTAAAAAAGTTTTATATTTAGCTGATAGAAATGTATTAATTAGCAAACCTTTTAATGAAGAGTTTGCTCCTTTTGGTGCATCTAAAACTATCATTACAAAAGGTAAAATAGATACTTCTTATGAGATATTCTTTGGACTTTATCAACAATTAGATAACGAAAAAGGAGAATCAAACTTAGAAGCTTTTAAGCAAGTTTCTAGAGATTTCTTTGATTTAATCATTGTTGATGAGTGTCATAGAGGAAGTGCTAAAGAAGACTCTCATTGGAGAGAAATACTTGATTGGTTTGAAAGCGCAATTCAAATTGGTATGACTGCAACTCCAAAGGTATATTTAAAAGGCAAGAAGACAGATGATGAAGATGATGAACAAGAAGTTGATTTAGCTAAAACATATTTTGGAGAACCAGTATATGTTTATTCTCTAAAACAAGGTATAGAAGATGGATTCCTAGCTCCATATAAAGTTATGAAGAAATTCCTTGATATAGATGTTAAAGGATATAGACCATATCCTGGTCAATTAGATATTCACGGAAATTTATTAGAAGACAGAATTTATACTACAAATGATTTTGATAAAAAATTGATAGTTGATTCAAGAACAAAAGAGGTTGCTAAACAAATAACAAATTATTTAAAGGAAACAGATAGATACCAAAAAACTATTGTTTTCTGTTGCAATATAGATCATGCCGAAAGACTAAGACAAGAGTTGTGGAATCTTAATTTAGATATTTGTAGAAAAAATCCTCGATATGTAACTAGAATTACAGGTGATTCTCCAACAGCACAAGCTGATTTAACCGATTTCGCAAAAGCAGAATTTAATATGGATATTGACCCATGTATTGTTACTTCATCTGATTTGATGACAACAGGTGTGGATTGTAAAACAGCAAAATTAATAGTATTAGATAAAGTAATATCATCTATGACTTTATTTAAACAAATTATTGGTCGTGGAACTAGATTAAGAGAAGCTGACAGAAAATACGAATTTATTATAATGGATTTTAGACAAGTAACAAGATTGTTTGCTGATCCTAAGTGGGATGGACCAATTGAGTATGTGGATGATAACGGTCACAGGTCAAGTGGTGGTGGAGGAGGCGAAGGCCAAAATCCTATATATCATATTGACGGAAACAAAGTCACGATTATGGGTGAAGAAGTATCAATTTTAGACCCTGATGGTAATTTAACAAAACAATCATTAATCAATTACACAAAGAAAAATATCTTAAACCAATATGCAACTTTAGATGAATTTATTCAAAAATGGACTAGTGAGAAAAAACATAAAGCTATAGTTGATGAATTAGCTTATCATGGAGTTTTGCTAGAGCAAATTAGAGCAGAATTAGGTGTTGAAGATATGGATGATTTTGATTTAATATGTTATATAGCATATGAAACAAAACCATTAACAAGAAGCGAAAGAGTAAGGAGTATTAAAAAGTCTGAACTTCTTGATAAATATACAGGAATTGCTAGAGAAGTAATTGATAGATTATTAGACAAATATTGTGATGAAGGAATAGATGATGTTGATGACATTAATATTCTTAAACTTGATGAATTTAAAGAATTTGGAACACCAAAGCAAATTATTAAGGAAATATTTGGTGGTAGAGATAACTATTTACAAGCAGTTCAATTTGTAAAAAGCAATTTATATTCAGTAGCAGGAGCAGCATAATATGGCAGATTTAAATGGATTAGTTAAAAGAGTAAGAAAAATAATGCGAAAAGACAATGGAGTTGATGGAGATGCTCAACGTATCAATCAGCTTGTTTGGATGCTTTTCTTAAAAGTATATGATGAATTAAAAGAAAGTAATGAATACGAAATTGAAATAGATAACTATAAATCTATTATTCCAGAAGAATATAGATGGCGTAATTGGGCAGTTGAAAAAGTTGATTCTGAAGGAAAACCAACAGGTGATTCTTTAACAGGTGACGAGTTAGTTGATTTTATCAATAATAAATTATTCCCAACTTTAAGAGATTTGCCTGTAGATGAAACAACTCCAAAAAGATCTGCTATTGTAAAGTATGTATTTTCACGTCTTCATAATTATATGATTAATGGAACTTTAATCAGACAAGTCATTAACGAATTAAATGAAATAGATTTTGATAAATATGAAGATAGACATGTATTTAATGATATTTATGAATCAATTCTTAAAGAATTACAAAATGCAGGAAGTTCTGGAGAATTTTATACCCCAAGACCAGTAACTGATTTCATGGCAGAAATGTTAGATCCAAAACCAGGCGAAAAAATTGCAGACTTTGCTTGTGGTACTGGTGGATTCTTAGTTTCTGCAATTCAACATATTTTAAAGAAACATAATACACAAGAAGCTCTTGATAGTATGCAAGATAATATAATTGGTTGTGAATGTAAACCATTACCATATTTATTGTGTGTTACAAATATGTTATTAAATGGAACAGATGGTTCTAATATTAGATATGCATCATCATTAGCTAAGAATGTCACAGAATATACTGAAAGTGATAAAGTTGATGTTGTTTTAATGAATCCTCCATTTGGTGGAGAAATTGCTCCAGGAGAAGATGCGAACTTTCCTGAATCATATAGAACATCAGAGACAGCCAATCTATTCGTATGCCTAGTTTTATATAGACTTGCTAAAAATGGTAGAGTAGGTATCATTTTACCAGATGGTTTCCTATTTAATACAGATGATGCTTATGTTAACATCAAGAAAAAATTAATGTCTGAATGCAATTTACATACAATAGTAAAACTTCCAGCTGGATTATTCTATGCAGGTATTACAACAAATATTTTATTCTTTGATAAAGGTGAAAAAACTGATGGAATTTGGTATTATCAAGTACCACTTCCTGAAGGATATAGAAGCTTTAGTAAAACTAAACCATTTACAGCTGAACATTTAAAAGGCGTTCGTGAATGGTGGAATAATAGAGATAATGGCGATATAAACGCTTATTTTGTAAAGCAAGACAAGATTGAAGAAACATATAATATTGACTTTAAAAATCCAAATATTAAAGAAGAAAAGCAAGATTATACACTTCATCAACTTGTTGATATGATTGAAGAAAAATCAAAAAGTATCAGCGATTCAGTGGCTCAATTAAAAGAATTAATTAAGGATATTGAAGAATGATAGATACTAAAGCATTAAAACAAAAAATTCTTGATTTAGCTATGCGTGGAAAATTGGTTCCACAGGATCCTAACGATGAGCCAGTTGAGGAACTTTTAGCTAGAATAAGAGAAGAAAGAAAAAAACTTGAAAAAGAGAAGAAAATATCAAAAGTAGAAGAATCGGATATCTATTGGAGTGATGACGATAATTGTTATTATGAGAAGAATGACATTCCTTCAGGATGGTCTTGCCTTCAATTACAATATTTTTCCAATATATATACTGGTAATAGCCTTAATGATAAACAAAAAATCGATTTATCAATTAAATTAGATAGTTTTCATCATTATATTGCTACAAAAGATATTGATTTAAATGGAAATATAAATTATGAGAATGGTCTTTATATTCCATTGGATTATTCACTAAAAAGGGCAAAACAAAATTCTATTCTTATTTGCCTAGAAGGAGCAAATGCGGGTAATAAAATCGGATTGATAAATAAAGATGTATGCTTTGTAAATAAATTGGCGTGCGTTAGTCCTTTTATAGTGATATCAAAATTTGTTTACTATTTCTTTAATAGCATAACTTTTAACAACGAATTTAGAGATAATATGCAGGGCATAATAGGTGGTATACCTTTATCTAAATTCAAGTCTTTATCAATATTAATACCACCTCTTCAAGAACAAGAACGAATAGTTAATAAAATTGATAAATTATTTGAATTAGTCGATAAAATAGAAAAGGATCAGCAAGAACTTGAAGAACTAAAGAAACAAGCTAAGGATAAGGTCTTAGAGCTTGCTGTTACTGGTAAACTAGTTAAACAAGACCCTAACGATGAACCTGCTTCAGTCCTTCTAGAACGTATTAAAGTTGAGAAAGAAAAGCTTATTAAAGAAGGAAAAATCAAGAGAGAAAAGGCTGATTTAGAACCAATTTCTGATGATGATAAAAATTATTAT
>ENA-OOQP01000193-OOQP01000193.1-human-gut-metagenome-genome-assembly--contig:-NODE-193-length-32924-cov-4.104506_pt1 | contig 32924 bp, 26 predicted proteins | sample MGYA00241266_ERZ501171 | MGnify/ENA primary metagenome ERZ501171 (study PRJEB25962, sample SAMEA2042501) | human gut metagenome | biome: human gut; feature: human-associated habitat; material: faeces...
TAGAAAGCCTAATTCTGATGGCACTTATGACCATTCTTCCAAAGTTAGAAATCAAATGAAATTGATCATACACAACCTTGGCCGGAAACCGCGCCTAAGATCGGTCTATTAGCGCACTTTAACTTGAGTCTAGTAGCGCATTTTATATATGGACCCACTTAAACTTACAAGAGATTTTGATGAACTTTTCATAACGTAGTAAATGCAGCTATATATCCGGTCTCTTGTTGAGTATGCCTACTCTGACCTCTATGGTGTTTGCGACTGTATTCCTTAATTAAAAACTCGGTATTTCATACCATTAAAATGCTCAGGTTTGATACGGTCCGGTTTTACCTGTTATGCCAAATTTATCTTTCTCTGTGCATTTCCCTGGTGGGAACTTTTTTGCTATTTCTCCTAAGAGTTCTTATAACAAATCTTTTTAAGCAAGCTGAAGCTCAGCAGATATATCTGATGTCTCTTCTGCTTTGTTTTCAAATGTTTTCCTTTGAGTCAGCATTGCCCATAATATTCTGATTATCTTATTGGCAACAGCAATCATGATCTTCTTTGCTGGTTTGCCATTTAGTTTTAATCTCAGAGCAAATCTGTCAAGGTGTGTATCCTTTCCCTGTTCAAGATGCCTTGATGCTTTCTGTATAACCGCACAGGCACATTGAGCTAACAGAGTTCTGAGATATCTGTTTCCAGTCTTGGTTATGCCACCTAAGGTAGAACGACCTCCTGTTGAATGCTGACTTGGAACCACTCCGTTCCAGGCTGCCATTTCACGACCATTTCTAAACTGCGATGCATCACCAACCTCAGCTACAATGGCACTGGCTGTAAGAGGACCTACTCCAGGACAGGTTAAAGCTATCTTAACAAGCTCATTATCTTTATTAAGAGACTCAATCTTCTCTGACAGTTCTTTTTCTCTTTGTTCCAGACGATGGTAATCTTCAAACAGAGAGCTTATAGCTGACCTTAAATAAACATCATGTATCTTTTCGCATTCATTAAACAGAGCTTCTATTTCTGAATTAAAACTGCCTTTGCCTCTGGCGACTACAATTCCGAATTCAGCAAGGATACCTCTAATTCTGTTGCTAAGTTCAACTCTCTGTGAAACTGCAGCTTTTCTTAAAGTATGCAGTAATGCAACTGTCTGCTCTTCAACTGTTTTTATTCTTACGAACTTGGTATCAGGCTGTATGCCACATGTATAGATAGCCTCTGCATCTCTCTCATCATTCTTGACTCTCCTGTTTCTGAGAAATGCCTTTACATGCTGTGCAGCAATGAGCTTTACCGTAAAGCCAAAACTTTCAAATAGTCTTGCCCAATGCTGACTTGCTGAACATGACTCCATAAAGATTAGACAAGGACCTTCCTTTAAAATGTACTCAACAAATTTTGAACGCTGTACCTTGATATTCTTCTTTTTACCTGTCTTCTGGTTTACCACCAATACCTGAAAAGAATTCTTAGCTGTATCAATAGAAATAATTTTTTCGACATTCTTTGCAACTTCATCCACAATCATCTTGTGGACCTTCTTGGTTGTTAATTTACTTTCTATCGATACTATACACAGTTAATCTGTTTTTAGCATCTTCAGCTTAGTGGGTCCACACCATTAAAAGAACTGCTATGGTTGTAATTTGATTGTACGTTCATATGGCCTACGTTGATCTGTTGAAGTTCATTGTCGAACTTTAAATTTTTATCTCAGCTGGGTCTTGGGAAAGTTACGTTTGAGCTGCATATCTTGATGAATAACACAATTTAACAGTTTTCACAGGGCTGACCTACAGAATGTGCTGATGGGTAATCTTCCGTATTCCCTGAAATTTGCTTTTATGCCTAAGAAATGACGTATTTGATCTTATTTTTAATGAAGGAGTACCACGATTAAGTTTCGTGTGTATCAAGGATTTGGTATCAAGTGTTACCAGACCTAGGTTCATTTTGTGATTAAATTTGGTTTATTTCCAGAAGAAACACTTTTGTTTGCTAGTAGTGTAAAATATATTGAAGTTTGATGCTTACGGTTGTTCTTTGGAAACATAATCGTTTGTGACAATGTACAACGATCAGAGCCACAAGTTTTTGTTACAAGTGCAAGAGCATTTATTATCGCTTCAACCTTAAGAATTGACTGCTCTCAAAAAAGATATTGCATGTGAGACGTTTGTCATCAAGTATTACTAGTGCAGATCAGTCAAAATTAGCTCGGCATAAATCAAAATGTTAAGCAGAGCTAATTGTTAGTGTATATCAGCTGGAGAACCAAATATTTGCAAGATATTCTCTCTAGTTATTATGTTTCAAAATATGTTCTGAAGATATAATCTTCGTTATCATGTCTTGAGTCAAACTTATAGCCATTTTCTAGCATAGATACAAGATTGTATGTTAATGGCATTTCATCTTTATTAATACTGATCCTGATTTTTTTGTACTCAGCAGCTAAGTTGCGATTCCTTTCTCCATCATCACATTGGTAAATATTCGCAAGACTATAACTGTTGAAGAAAGCAATGTAAAAATAACGTAAAAAGTCATAATCTTCAACATCTTCAAGCACAAGACAAACTTCTTTATAAGGCATAAGGTTGTTATTTTCTTTAGGAGTAAGTGCCAATGTTTTTGCTACATTGTTTTTTGTAATATTAATCAAGTCATCTATTTTACTGTTTCTTGCAATTTCAATTACTTGATTAATCCATCTAGAAATCAAGTTATGATCTGTAATTTGGGCGTAACAAAATCCAGGAATACAATTCAGATTGTTAAAAATTAGTTCTGTTGATTTAAGATAAATAACAGCATCAGGATCAAACTTATAAACAGGGAAGTCTTTTTCTAAATTACCAACTGAAATAACGCAGTTCTCGTTAGTGAACAATTTGTCTTTTTTTAATAAAATATAATGGTCGTGTAGGTAATTTTTGCAAAAGATTTCAAAGTACTTCTGTGGATTAGCTGAAAAATACAGATTTAATTCTCGAATACAGATGAGTTGTTCTTCTCTAGCATTTCGTAAATGTGAGAAGTTGTCATACATTAGATAAGGCAAAATTTGTAATTCTATTAGAACCTTATTTTCAAAGGATAATGATGATTCTTTTAAAACTTTTGCAACAAATTTTGTAAGAAGTACTCTATCTTTTTGTAATTCTATTATGGCTTTCTCTTTACATTTTAACTTATTTTGATACTTTACAGAATTATTGTCTTCTGTATTTTGAACAATGAGCTGTCGGTTTTCAATTTCATCATTTTTCCTTATATTTAAATCCTGCTCATCAGATTTTAATAAATCTATCTTGTTCTGGAATTTATACAGATTGATCTTGTTTATTGTATCAACAGTTTCAAGAACACATTCTAAAGAAAAATCCTTGTAGTCGTTAGTTCTTACTAAAAAGGACATACAAGCACAGCATAACTCAATAAGACGATCTGCTTTTTTTAAACAACTCTGAATTTTTTCAAATATTTCCTTATTTTCCCAATTCTCGTAGTAATTTAATAAAGGAACCTTTTCCCAATATATTGAGGCTAAATCAGGAGTTCTATCAGCTAGTTCAAAAGTACATTTGTTAAAAGGAAAGTTGATTAAAATATTTACTTCTTCTGATATTGAAAGGTTATTCTTCTTAACATAATCTCCATAAGCTCTATTAAGATTGAATCCTTTATCAATTGAAGACATACTCCAAATACAGGTCCGACAATCTGTCAAATACTTATCAAGTTGTGAAACTTTCTGATTTTGAAAGTTACTTTGAGTAAGGCTATCTCTTTTTGAATTAAGTAAAATTTTTGATAATAAGTTGCTGCCACTATGTTCTTGATTTACTTCTGTATCTAACTCTTTAATTGAGTTGAGCTCTTTGTTGGTTATATAAATTTCGTTGATAAAGAAGGTAAATAAATTTAATCTTTCATTTAAAGACAGTTCGTGATCTTTAACTAGGCTGTACCCAATATCATATGTATTTTTACAATTTTTGAATATCCATTTAAGTCCTTCTCCTCCCAACTTTTTAAAAGTGTTGTATATAAAGGCAGATCTTTCTTTGTGGATATAGTCTTTTAATTTGTCTTCATTCTTAAATTTTGTTATTACTTCAACTGGAATAGAGCTCTCATCAATTATTAAATCAGAAGCAATCGCTTCTACCTTCCATTTATCTTTCAATAACATTGATTTTGACTCAAGTATTGTTCTTACTTTTTTAAAGAATTCCTTTAAACTGTCACTAATATTTATTTTTTGGTGAAGCCAAAATTGTTTTTGATTAAATAGATCTCGTAGTTCAATTTGTTTTTTTTCAGTTGAATTTTTTGAATATAGTTCAATTAAAGATTCAAGATTTTGAAGCTGCTCTTCACTCATGAATTCTACAAAATTTTTACAATTTGCAAGTTCATCGAAAGATATATTACTGGTTGTTATTAGAGAAAGGTACAAATATATATATCTATCTAAACCATATCGTATGGTGTCTAGGGATTGTGAGAGTTTGATATTTAAATCATACCATTTGAAAGATGGCATGCATGTAATAAGACTTCCAAGAGTAATTTGTTTAATTTGTTTAATTACGAGATTTTTACATGGCCCTGGATATTTTGAAGATAACTCTTTTAAGATCCTTTCTCTTGAATCTACAGCTTTGGTGTTGCTACAACCATAAATATCATACATCAATACTAGCAATTCAGTTATTTTATTGTAGATTGAACTGTCTGAGTTCTGCATTGTTTCATCAAGCTGTATAAGCAGTTCCGTTACTTGTTTTAAATTTGTCATATTCTTTGATACAAAGATCAATGAATACAACAAGTCATCGGAAAGATAAGGATTGCAATAATCATCTAAATAATCATTTGTCTTTTCTATTTTTGCTCGTTTGCAATAGCTCAATATAAGATCGTCAACTATATTTAAGTAATTACTGCAATCTAAATAAGAAAGTTGCTCTATAAAAGGAAGAATCGCACTCAGAATGCTGTATTGTTTATTGTCATCATTGCTATTAGATTTTAATACGTTGAATGTATTATTTTGTAGAGCTTTATTTTTTAAATAGTATGGATAGTCATCATCTATGATGTCTTTTTTTATAAAACATAGAACATCAAGCAGTCTTACAATAAGTTGTGTTAATTCATCGATTATATAATTTGAAGGTAAACTTCTTATACAGTCGGTTGATTCTGTTTTGTTTTGTAATTTTAATACACTTAGAAAAGCAGAATAATAAGCAAAAGACTCCCGATTAGTTATGCAATTTCTTTCAAAGAAAATCCCTGTCTCTGATGTTATTTTGAGATATATTAAACTTTCTATAATATTATATAGTCGATTTAAAAAGTCTTCTTTATTGATTGTTGGTTCATCATAAATATAATCAAGCACAATATATCTTGATGTAAGCTTATAAATTTCTTTATAAAAACAAGCTATGTTTTTATAAAGTTTTAGGTGGACAATCTTTGTTAGCATCTGTTCAATATCTTCTGTTTTTTTTGTGTACAAAGATTTTAGAACTTCAACTTGAAGACTATCTTTTGTATTGATTTTTCCTATTAGGCAGAAACAGAAAAGAAAAGACAGATCCTCATTTTGTTCTATTAAGTTTTGAATGAAATGTCTTCTTGTTACCTTAAAATCAGTTCCTTTTGTTAAGATGTTTCTCAGGTTGGAAATTGAACCTTCTGATAACAAAGCTAAATGTCTGCAACTATTTGGATTAAAAATAGCATCAGCATTTTTATTTTGAGTAGAACCTATTTCTTCACAAGATTTGTTTGATAAATAATTTGTTTTTTGTGTAAACTCATTTAGTTTATTTTCAAGTTTATACCAGGGTAGAGGATTTAAAATGATCTCTTCTTTGAAAGACGGCAAACTGTTCGCATTCAAGATAATCTCAGAGCGTTCCGCAATTGATGAGTTTTCTTTATAAGGATCTGATATATCAAAGTTATACAAATTTCTTATTGTAATAATCTTTACATTTTTGTTTTCTCTGCAACGATCTCGTATTTTAAAGTCGATAATCTCTTCATCTACAATTAGAATTGACTTTTCTGTTAATGATGAAATCAACTTTGTAAGTAGCTTATAGTCTTTTATGTAGTAGGTGTTTAAAAAGAGATTGGTGTATTTTGATTTTCCGTATCCGTAAAACTCAGTGTCTTTAGCTTGTTTCTTATCTTCAGAATATTGAAGTGCAGCATTTACCTGATACTCAATGGCATTGACTGTATTGTCTGATTTTATGTTTTTATCTTCAGAGTCATATATCTTAGCAAGATAACAGATAAAGGCTTTGGTCAAAATCTTACTTTCGGATGCTGCTTTTAAGATGTTGCCATCAAGAACAGTTCTTATAAAGCTTTTAAATAAATCATAATAATCATTTTTATACAAGCTAAATAAATCATCTAACAGTTCTTCACCATGCTCGATACTGTCAAAGCTCATCTCTTTATACATGAACTGTGAAGTTTCTATATTAGTTAAGAGATCATCTTCTTCAAAATTTGAAAATTGCTTTGAGAAATGAAGTTGTGCTGAAACAGATTGATTTGCCCATTGAGCTAAAAGAAAAGCATCGATAATTCTAATATCTTTAAATTCAGAACCTTCTTTTTTCTTTTGACGTATCCAATTTTCCTTGTTTTGGTAACTTATTGTTCTAGGAAAGACTGCTACATAGGTTACATCATGAATATCAACATCTTGAGATAACTTTGATAGCTTTTCTTTAGCTTTAGAAAAGTCCTCATCAAATTTTCTTTTAGGATCTTTGTTGGTACCAATCTCCCATACTGATAGACCTTTTGGTATGTAAGGATGATTTTGACTGTAACTTACAATTCCATCAAAGCCTTTTAAACTAATATCATCACCATATGGAAGATAGAACTTTTCTAAATAGTCTTGTCTTGTTGTAGTTGCTATAAGAGTATAGACAAGTTCTGGGATAAGGCCTCTACATTTTTGTTCCTTATTATCAACATAACTTTCAATCTTTTCTTTTGTGAATTTTGCGAAGAAAGGAATGGCTTGATCCTGAATTGTAGTAATTTTGCTTGATTCTGGTGTGTTTTTTGAAAAAGGGAATTTCTCATCTGAAGGATCTCTTGAGCTATCAATGTAATCTTTGTCTTGTGAGGATTGTGTATCTTCATCCAAATTTAAATTCTCTCCTGAGATCTTATAAATGAGAGCTGCCTGCTTTTTTAGAAGATCATCTGCTTTTATACTGATATTTGGAGAAAGAGAATTAGAAGAAAAAGCTGTTTCTATTCTTTTTGCAAAAGCTTTTGATAGTGATCTTTTTCCTTTGAAAAGATCATTTAATGTGCTTCTTGAGCAATTTAAGATTGAGGCTAACTGACTTGAGTTCAGATTTGTTTTTTTAGTTAGTTCTTCTTTTAGGAAAAGACCGAATTCTTCTTTTGATGTCATTTTAGTGACCTATAGATGGAAAAATATATTGTACTGTACAATTATATCGTACAAATGTAATTATTATAAATAATATTTTGTAATACAATTTATTACAAATTACTTTATAATTAACTGTAATCTTAAATCATGCTATTATTGTTATAAACAGAAGCTAAACAATCATCATTAATTTAGTGAATTTTGAAAGAGCAAAACAAAAGACATTTTTTGGAGAGTTAAGCATGAAGATTAAATTTCCTGATAGAGAGGGTAAAACTATTTTTCTAACCCTAAATGAAAATAATACTGAAGATGAAAAGAGTCAAAATGATATCAACTCAAATCAAAAAAACGACGAAAAACAATATGTTGAATGTAAGAATTGTTCTGATAAAAATTCTATAGTTTTAATTGGAGCAAATGGATCTGGTAAAACTAGGTTGAGTGTTTGGATAGATAAAAACAATGAGAAATTGGCAATATCTAGAATTTCAGCTCAAAAGTCTCTTGATGTTCCTAGTTTTACTCAAGCAATTGATGTTGGAGATGCAAAAGAGCAACTTCAATTAGGTAACAAACTTGATCAATGGACAAAACAAGCATTACAAAAAAAAACATCCGGATTAAACACAAAAAGTTATACTATGACAAATAAGTGGAATAATGCTCCAGAAACCCATGAGTTAAAAGATATAGATGCATTAATGCAATATCTAGTGTCTGAAGATCAATTATTAAGTTCTAGCTTTTACCATAATTCTATAAATTACACAAATGATCATTGTAATGAAGAGCCTCTATTAGAACAATCAATATTGTGCAACGTTAAAGTTCTTTGGGAGAAAGTTATATCTCACAAGGTTCTAATTATTGAATCTGGGAAAATTCTAGTTCAAAGTAGAAATTGCTCAAATAGCAAAGAATTATATAACGGTCATGAAATGAGTGATGGTGAACGTGCAGTATTCTATTTTATAGGCCAAGTTTTGTCAGCATCAAAGGATAGTCTCATAATTATAGATGAACCTGAAAACCATTTGCACAACTCAATCATATCCAGACTTTGGAATCTCCTTGAAGAAGCCAGACCTGACTGCGTCTTTTTATATATAACTCACAATTTAGATTTTGCCCTTAGGAGCAAGAGATCTGTGCTTATTTGGGTCAAGGATATGCCATCTAAAGATAAGTGGAATTATGAATTTATTAACGAAGATGATGATGATAAATTTGATTCATTACAGTTGCAAATGCTAGGGTGCAGAGAAAAGATTGTATTAGTTGAAGGTAATGAAAATAGTTATGACTGTAAGATATATAGTGCACTCTTTCCGAATTGCAAAATAATACCAGTTGAAAGCTGTGCAAAGGTTAAAGAGCTTGTAAGAACATTTAATAGCAAAAGCTCTAAGTTCTTTAGAAAAGATGCAGTTCAGGTTTACGGCATTGTTGACAGAGACAGAATGGATGACTCTGAAGTTGCTAAATTGAATAATGATAAAATTCTTGTTCTGAATGTAGCAGAAATTGAAAATGTTTTTCTTCTAACAGATGTTATTAGTTTAGTTGCTACTCAACAGGAAAAAAAACATGATGAAATACAAAATATAATTACTAAGTGTCAAAGTAAGATTTTCAAGTTACTCAAAGCTGAAAAGACAAATCAATGCAATCTTTATTTAAAGAATGAGCTATTAAATAAGATTGAAATTGAAGTTTTAAACAAGAAAATCACAGAACAAAATAAGTCCTCTGATTTTTATAAAGGACTCTTGGAAAATCTTATAAAATCAGATCTTTTTGACAAAGGGTATGATTCCATTGAAGATAAATTCGAAGAGATTATTAATAAAAGAGATTATGATCAAGTTTTGAAGAAATATAACAATAAAGGGCTATTAGCACAATCAGACGTTTGTAGCGATCTTGGTGTTACGGTTGAAGGATACAAGGAGCTATTTATAAGAAAGATTGAGAAAAATAGTGAATTAATTCAAAATATTGTTAGCAACCTTTTTTATAACCAACCTATTGTGTCCGAACTGCAAAAATACTCTTAGGAACCGTCAGAGTTTATGACATGAAATTAAGCAAGAGCTAAATGAAATTTGCAATCTTAAAAAATAAAAACGTAAAAGATGTTGATAATTATTTATTGATGGGGTATAAAAAGAATTACGGAATATAAAAACGAAGAAACTGTTTTTAATTTTAAAGGTGGCAAATGAAGATACTTCGTATTACTGCTCAAGGACTCCCATTGTTTAAAGATGATTTAGACATTTGTTTTTATAGTAAGCAACGAGTCTCTGTTGATGATAAAGATAGTCTGTATAAGATGGAGGACAATTATTATCTAAATCCAGCTTGTGTTTTTATCGGCATCAATGCATCCGGTAAAACCTCCGTGCTAAAGGTTATCAATTTGGCTTTGAACATCGTTAACAATGAGCCAATTAACCATGTAGATTCTAGGTACATTCTTTTAGTAACTGAAAAAGCTACCATTACCACCTATTTTTACGACAATCGAAAATATATCTGTTGCTTAGAAACTGTTATCACAGCAAAGACAGGAAATTTCATCTATTCAATTCTATCTGAAAAAATGTGGGAAAAACCTCTTTCTTCTGTCAAGTCTAAAAAATACCTGACTGATTTTTCGGGTTTTGAGCCAATTAAAATCCGTAAGACAGACGAAGAATTTTTACCTGATGATGTCAGCCTTATTATTTCTCACAATAAAAAGACAAATGAGAAGGTTGAAGTGTTCAGCTTGCTTTCATATACGAATGTGAATGACCTTCCTTTTACAGAGGACATTCCTCTTGAAGTAATCGCTTTTCTTGATCCCTCAATTGAGACTCTGCATTTTGAGAAAACTGAGGGAAAAATATTCATTCATTTAAAATTCAAAGATGAAGACGAGATAATCCTAAACAGTGCGATGGATTTGGAGAAGTATCTGTCTTCAGGCACTATTAAAGGCATTATTATGTTTTCAATGGTAAAAGAAGTTCTTCAATCTGGCGGTTATCTACTGATTGACGAAATTGAGAATCATTTTAATAAGGAAATCGTTACAACCTTGATGCGATTCTTTATGGATAGCCGATTGAATAAAAATGGTGGAACACTTGTTTTCACAACACACTATCCTGAATTGCTCGATGAATATGACCGAAATGATGGGATCTTCATTGTACGAAACCGGAATGGTATCACCGTTGAGAATTTGAGCTATATTCTAAAACGTAATGATATCAAGAAAAGCGATGCCTATCAGAGTGGATTTCTTGAGGGAACTACTCCTGCGTACGAGGCATACCTTGACTTAAAGAAGAACCTTGCCTCTTCAATACACTAAGGAGTGGCACAATGAAACTGGCAAAGTGTATATGGCGTTATCGTTATAATTTAAAAGTAGGATTGGCATAATGATATACATGGTAGGCTTTAAGTTACATGTGATCTGATTAGATGACTCACAGAATTAAAAGTATCTGAAAATAACAGTCATCATGGGACAGGCAAAAGATTAGGTCAAAAGTAGAACTTACCAATATGCTATTTTTCTACAAGAATTTAGGAGAATTAAGATGGCTAAGACTGAACAAGATAGAATTAAAAGACAGCTAAATTACTATTTAGCAAAAAACATCGATTCACTTAAGAGCAAGTTCTATTGTGAAGATGGCATATGGTCTAAGTATCAAAAGTTTATCGATAGGTTTAAATTTGATAAAAATGAAAACAAGTTATGCATCAAAACCAATATTGAAAACGATTGGAAAGAACTAAATCTTGATACATACTGTCTTGGTCTAAATAATACAGATCCTTCTCACAGCGACGAAAAAAATTTTGGAGCTTTTTCTTGGTGGGTAGAGTTTTATCTAAAAGATTTAGGTGGTGTTGGAGGAACTAGCTCTGCAGTACACGGTATTTATTACTCTCCTAAAAGCAAATGTTATCGGAATACTAAAAATAAGGACATTTTTGATGAAAAAGTTGCTGAGCAGTCAAAAGAAGATAACTCACATTTTTTGGCACAAGAGCGCTTTAATGATAAGACTTATATTTGCATAAAACGTAAACTTGTTTCAGGTGAAAATATCGAAGATGAAGAATTCTCAGACTTCAAACCAAACAATGTAGTCTTAAACAAGATTTACTATTTGTTTAATATGGAAAAGTCAAAAACTAAGCTAATTCCGATCTTTAAAGTACAATCTTTGGATAATGTTGTAAAACAACTAGTATTTGAGGACAATACCCCATTAGATACATGGGTTAATAAATCTAGTGCAATCTTTAATTGTTTTGATGAATTTTTAGATTCAAATAATAAGAATAACTTAAAACTAGACACAATACCAACAGTATCCGAGTCTAACAATAACAAAGTTGAATATGTACACATTGACAAGGAGCTAGAAGAAACAGCAATAAACCTTTTTGAATCCTATTGTTTTGGTTGTTTCTTCTGGTCAACTTTTGAAAACCAAGGAGGCTTATCAAATAAGATTGATGGGCTAATTTCTCGTGGTGACAAGAATATCATCTTAACTGGAGCTCCTGGTACAGGAAAGACCTTTGCTTGTAAAAACTATGCTCGTGAACAAGTTGGCAACTTTATATCTGATATACCTGAAAACTTAGAAAAGCGTAAAACTGTTTCAGAACTGCTTAAAAATGTTTCAGAAGTGCTTAAAACTGTTGAAGGCTGCAATCAAAGCTCTTCTCTTTCACCCGATTATTTTATTAAAACAGTTCAGTTCCATCCTGGCTATGACTATTCTGATTTCATTGAAGGTTTAAGACCTAAAAAAGTTGATGGTAGCATCATATATGATAGAAAAGATGGCATATTTAAGGAATTCTGTAAGAAAGTTGTACTCTTTAATAAGCAGGTAGCAGAATTCAACAACAAAACAGATAATAAAGAAAAGCTCCCTCTTGATAGCACTAAATTCTTTTTCATCATCGATGAAATCAACAGAGGTGAAGTTTCAAAGATCTTCGGTGAAGCTTTCAGTATGATTGAGACTGATAAAAGAGCACCTGTTGATATAGAATCTGAAAAAGTAACAAACAAAGTAGATACTCAATATTCATCTTTAATTGAAGATGGAAATGATCCTTTTCAACATGGCTTCTACATCCCTGAGAACGTTTATATCTTAGCAACCATGAATGAAATTGATCGTAGCTTGGAAGCTATGGACTTTGCTTTTAGAAGACGATTCTCTTGGCTAACTGTTGGAGTTCAAGATACTCTCAATGAGATTATTGTTAACTCTGTTCTTGATGCTTGTACTAATTCTGTGTCTAAACATATGAGTGAAATTGAAAAGTCATTTAATGAATTAAACGAGCTTATTGAAAATAAGCTTGGACCTGACTATATGCTAGGAGGTTCATATTTAACCTCACTTAAAAATTCTAGCAGAACATCATTTAAATCTTTAAAAGAAGAGCTGTGGAATAACCACTTAGAGCCAATTATCAAAGATTATCTAAAAGGCACTGGAGATGAAATTCAGGAATTTAAGAACACATTTGTAGGCTCGAAAAATGAAGACTCAAAAAAAGATCCTCTTAACGTAAAACAGTAAGTTCTAATACAAATGCTTAGTAGCAAAGATAATAATGGAACGGTATATTCTTTCCGTGATAACAGCCCCATATTAAAAAATAACTTGTTTGATGCGCTTTTTGCTAAAGTAAAGTTTGCAAAGATCTTTATCTGGTCATCAGAAGGTTTGGTTCAAAAAGAACTGACTCCAGATACCTCTAATGTTACAGTCTTTGTAAAAGATACAGCCATCGTTTTATTCAGAAAGTTAGGCTCTCAGTGGTTTACTGGCAATTACGTCGGTGTCTTATCTTTAGGTAATGATAGCAATATCGAGATTTTTTCAAGGTTTGAAAATGACAAGCACAAGTTTGCATTTATTAACCACATGCTCAATAAGATCTATAACCTTGATGATTGGTTATTAACTCAAGGTGGTAATAACAAAATTGAACTAAACTTCGAGTGTTTGTTAAAACAAAGCTTCTTGTCCAAACTTAAAAAAGCCTATTGTGAAGGCGAGTATAAATCCTATGAAAAAGCTCATAAGAATGATACCTCTCCTAGAGGCACTATCGATATAGCAAGACACATCAAGTTAAACCTGTGTCCTGATAACTACAAAGTAGCCTATTCCTATAACGAGTACACATCAAAGAACAGCTATATCTATCTTGTAAGACTTTGCTATGAGATGCTTTTTCAAAATGGTATAAAGCCTAAAGGAAAGGAAGTTGATGATCTGTTATTCAAATCTCAAGACTACTGGTCTTATGATAAAAGGCAAATCATTCACAAAAATGAGAACAAACCTATAACATCGCCTTTGTTTAAGTGTCACAAAGATCTTCAAAAGTTCTGCCTTGATATATTGCGACACAAGAAAATGACTTTAGACAGTTTTGGTACTGAGGATGGTAAGTATGGTGTTTTAATTGACTGTGCCTGGCTCTGGGAAGAGTATGTGGCAACCTTGCTAAAAGATTACTTTATTCATAAAACCATGTCGTCTAAAGAAAAGGATTATCTTTTTGCAGATGAAAAGGGCAAACCATTTCAAAGAATTATTCCAGACTATGTAGGAAAGAACTCTCTACCTGTTATTGCAGATGCCAAATACATGGATCTTTATGGAAGACGAGATCTTCAGGATGAACAGAGAAACAGTGTTTATTATAAAACAGTCATGTACATGTTAAGGTATCAGGCAAAGTTAGGCATGATCTTTTATCCTTCAATATCAGAAGGTGATAATGCTGAAGAAAATTCTCTAGATACAGAAGAAGGTATTAAGCCACAAGAGAACGCAGAAGGCAGTAAAACTAAAGCTAACGTTGCTCGTTGGTCTATTGAGTCTAACGGTAATAGTTGCAATGACAAAGCAAGATCATTCCATCTCATCTCTTTGAATTTAAATTGTCTGAGTAGTAAAAACACAAATGGCAAAGAAAATACTTGTAAAAATGTAGCAGTGGAACTTAGTAAGGCGGAGGATTCTTTTAAAAGAGCTGTAAAAGACAGCATTGAATCACTTAACAAGATCTTGGAGAATACAGGAAAGTCGACAGGATAGTTAACATGATAGTTCAGAGATTTGTTCTCAGGATTGAGATTGCCACCTATTACAGAAGAGATTTTAGAAAGATACTGGGACTATCTTTAACCTGTTAAGGTTGACGATATTGCCTCAAGATTAGGGGAGATCATAAGACCACTAGATGAAGATCTTTGTAAAGATTACTGTGGAGTAGCTTTTGTCGATAGCACAACAGGACTTAAGCACATCTACTATAATCAAAGTGAGTCTTTTAATAGGCAACGTTTTACTAAAGCACATGAATTAGGTCACTTTGTTTTAGAACATACTGTATTTAAAGACAAGTTCTATGATGACTTTAAGGAGGGAAAACACAACAGTCTAGGATAGATTAAATCATATGTACTGTTGCATTTCTAGCCTTACTTAAAGGCGATGAAATTTATGTTTTCTGCTCTGACGATAAAGCAGCTTGTAATGGAGCAATAAGTTTTAGTAATGTAAAGTGCGTTAGTGTCTTATCAGCTTTTTTAAGACTTAAAAAAGAACTGTCGTGGACTCTTGAAGAGGCAGAGCCTTACATCAATTCTTATCTTATGCTGTGTTTTGAACATCATCAAGAGACATTTAAGGTGCAAGAGTCATCTGATGTTCTTAGAGTAAAGAAGGTTGCTTGCAGGCAGGTGTTAGAGGAAATTTTCAATGACAGTTTTGAAGATTTAAAAAAAATGGCGTATTAAGGTATAAAAGAGGTATTAGCAAGGTTTAGCTAATATCCTTGATGTCTACCGCCAGTTACTTGGCCACCCTGCGCCACGAACGCGGACACAAGTGGCCAAGTTGAAGTTGGCAGTTACTCGGACACCTAAAAAAGCTCTTTCTGCCAACTTCATTACACCTATTACCCCAAAAATTGGCTACTTATTTTCCTCTTCGCCGTTATTTTTCTTCTTTAATTCCTCTAAAAGTTTGCTTATACCTTCAGGATCTAAGCTAGCTCTCTTGAGCAAGTTCGACATTCCTTCTAGATACTGATACTTTTCACGATCATCAGCTCTTTCTCTACTCAAAACATTGACCTGATCTCTTTCTTAGTGTGTTATTTTCAGAGAGTAGTCTGCTGTTGTCGATTTCAAGCTCAGATACTTTAGATGTAAGAGTAGATATCTCACTATTTGCTTTATCAATAGTTGCAGTTAGTTCCTCCTCAGAACTTTTGCGTTCTTGATAGCCTTTTAAAAGCATAGAATTCAAAGTATCAATCTTAGAATCATCTTCTTTTAGCTTTACCTTGATGCAGACATCTGTAAGATCGTGAACGATCTGCTCAATAGTCTCATTGGGAACACGTTTCTTATCAATTTCACTTAGCTAAATTTTTACATAAGCCTCATAGAATTCATTTACAAAGCGTTGCAAGGTTGAAAGAGAACCATGACCTATAGAGCGGTGGAGAATATTAGCTGTAGGATCAACTCCTGAGGCTCTTAATTTTAGGTAAAGCTCTTTAACTTCATCCTTATTGAGAGGAGCTGAATTACCAGGTGTAATAGGTGTAATGTAATCATTACACCAGTTTTTAGCCTTATTTTGAGGATTTTTCATTACACCCATTACACTTTCTGTTATTTTATGAGAGGACACTATTACTCCTCCTCATTTTTCAACTTAGGTTTTTCAGAGCGTTGAGATTGACCTTCTAACTGTATCAGCTGGTAGTTATGGATAATTCTGTCAATTACAGCATCAGCAGCTTCTTTAGAGCCTCCCATGTGTTGAAGCCAGTTAACAAGAGAAAGCTGTGAAGATAAAATAAGTTTACAGCGAAATTACTGCGCTTTGAGGTTATGTCTTTCATTTTGGGAGTAATGATGAATTTAGAAAGAAAAAATTCAGGTAAGCTGCTACAAATAAAAAATAGTGTCCGTGTAGCTGTCGCATGTACTCATTTTAAATTGACAAAGAGTGTCCGCCTAACTGGCGGTAGACAATCCTTGATTAACATGATTCTGGTGCTGTTTCGTATGAACTCACAAAAATTATGCTCAGCATAAAATTGGTTGAGATTATGCTAATATTAGCTTAAGCTTTGAGTAGTAGGTATACAGTGCACCTGTTTACTGCTTTCCAATTTTGAGATGTAAGTCGTTTTTTAGAGATATCATCTAAGTGCTGTTTACAGTTGCTGGTTTTTATAACCATCTTTTTATCTGAGGAGATCTGACAATGTCTAATGAAGCAAAAGAAATTTTAGATAGATATTGGGATCTGCTTCTTCCAGTGAAAGTAGATGATATAGCTAATAGATGTGGAATTTGCATTCGTCCTTTGGACGAATCTTTATGCCAAAATTTCAGTGGCATGGCTTCTATAGATAAAGATTCAGGTGATAAAGTTATTTATTATAATCCAAATGAATCTGCAAACAGACATCGATTTACTATAGCTCATGAGTTAGGACATCATGTGCTTGGACATACCATGTATGGAGATATGTTTAGAGACAATTTTAAAGATGGTATTTATCATCCTGAAGAAGTTGCTGCCAACTCGTTTGCGGCTGAAATCTTAATGCCTTCTAGAGCTGTATTAAGATTAGCAGGCTCTAAAGGTTTTAAAACAGAATATGATCTTGCAGTTTTGTTTAATGTTTCCATTGATGCGGTTCACTGGAAACTTGTCAACTTAGGAATTATTGATAATGGAAGATAGCAATCGAGTAAAACCAAAAGAGTGGCTCGCTGATAGCCCAAAAGAAAAAGTAATTAAACAGAATGATGATAGTTCAGCATATCTAGAGCGTTATAAATGTGATCTTTGGGAAAGAAGACTGGAAGATATGCTCTGTTTGTCTTTTTCATGTCAGGATCAACCGTCTTCTTTTACTATGGATTAACTGAAGGAATCGAGATTATTTCTAAATTGTCTGAGTTTTTGAATAATAGCTCAACTCAAAGCTATTCAACAATGAATAGCACTGACTTTATAATCTATCCAGTAGTTATTTGCACACTGTTTTTGAGTATAGGTCTAACTCTTGCTTTAACCTTATTGAGGGCTACATATAGACATCCTACTGATAGAAATCTTGCTAAGAATGATAACAATAAATCTGTTGTAGAAATAGCTACTCCTGTAGCGAAGGCTGTTGCTGAAGCTTGCAAATCTGTTTTGAAATAAAATGAAATCGACTATGGCTTTGCCAAAGTTAAGTTAGAAAGTTAAGTTAGATTTGTTTTTAAAATTTCATTTGTTGTGGAAAATTATGCTCTGTCTTAGCTTAGCAGTGTTAAAAGCCACAGTTTTTAAATTGTAAAGAGAGCTTGAGATTGTAGCTCTCCTTGAAGATGATTGCTATGCAAAGCTTGAGTCTTTAATTTACCTAGCGATGCAGTGAGGTTGGACGTTCCTTGTTTAAAGTAGGTCGTGTTTCGGGAGTTTTAGATTTTTTTAAGCATTCAAGTTCTTCACTTAAAAAGCGATAAAATACAGTAGGATCTCTGTTGTCATTAAATTTATCTGATATTCTTGCATCCATCTTATTCGTTGAAATTGCAGATTCGAGCTCATCCTCATATTGATCGTAGATTGTTTTTACAGCACCAATTGCCATTTGTATTTTTTCCTTTTCTTCATCTTGCTCGGTTTTGTATAGTTCATAGTAAAGATTGGCAAGTACTTCATCAAAAGAAGTGTAGGATTCGAATCTAGATAATATAGGATGTTCTGCTACTATCGTGTGTATTTTGTCATAAAAATTTTTCCCTCGATATTGCTCTACGATACCAATTAAAATTTCAATTTCATTCTTATTTTTCATATTATTATCCTCATGTTAAAAATAAGCGATTCATATTCAGCATGCTCTTTTTCTAATATAGATGAGATAATTAAAGATACTTTCTCATACCACAAATAATCAGAGACTTATCTGTGTCTTCTACAGGCTGATTTCTTTTGACTGTTTTCCATTGATGCTTTTTTTTCTAATTCATTTAGCTTGAATTTTAGTCTGGCAATAAGCTCATCAATTGAAATAACATCATTTAATAGACCTAATGCTGCTAAGTTTGGAAATTCTTCATGCATAATGTCTAAAGCTTTATTTACGGTATGATATTTCAGCTCTTGTGCTCTTGAAATTGCTCTTTTAATTTCTTCTATGGACATATTTTCTCCTGGTCTTTAAAAATCACATTACTTTAATTCGATGTGGATACCTTTAATTAGATTTGGAGTAACCTTTACTTCAAATCCTTGTACAAACTTTATCTGAACGTCATTTTGTTTTCGCAGTTTAACTATTAAATCTAGAATAGAATCTTTGATTTCATCGCTTGCATCAGAAAGTTCACAGCAGTGTTCTTCACCTTTGCTATTCATCAGCGTAAGCTTAATTGCCATGATGTTAGCTTCAGCGTCTTTCTTTAAACGCTCATCATTGGATTTATCAATCTGCTTCTGAGTCTTTTCTGCGTTAGATGCCAGATTAGGAGCTGTAGATTGAGAATGAGGTTTATCATTTGATTTTTCAGTAGATGATAGTGATAGTCCTGGAAGCTCCTTTAATAAGCTAGATGATTCATTCTGTTTTGTCTCATTTTTCTTTTTTTCAATAAGAGCTCTTAAGCCAGGAATTGCGCCACGATCAAAAACCTTTCCTTCAGCCTTGAATTTACGGATCACTTCTAAGGTAACCTGTTTATCTTTACGGTATAGTTTAATTAACTCATAGCCAGCACGTGGAGAACGGCTAATTACATTTTCTTTAAATAAAGAGATTAGTTCCTTATCGTCGTTAGCATCGAGCTCAGCAAATGATGTCATCTGAGATACCCAGTAAAGGCTCTTGCCGAATGTTTTTGCAAGATCTTCTCGTTTTAAAGAAGGAAGATCAGGGTGTTCCTGTTCATAGCTTTTCTTGTAATTCATAATTGCGTCAGAAACTTCAAATCCTGTTAAATCGACACGCTGGATATTTTCAGTTAACTGATCGGCATAAATATCTGAGTCATGAGAATAGTCTTTGACGATAGCATCAATAGTATTAACAAGTTTTTCTTGAGAATTAAAAGTACCTTTTGCAATCTCAGATTGTTGCTGTTTTTGAATAAGCAGTGTAGCTCTGTATCTTCTTTCACCAGAGACGATGATGTAACAGTCTTCGATTACTGGTTTTGAATAATCATCATCAACATGAGCTGGTCTTACGATGATTGGATTCTGTAAACCTTGAGAACGAATAGAAGTTGCTAGAGCTTCAATTGAATCATCTGATTGGACTGCATTATAAGTATATGCCTCAGAGCTACTGTGTGCATCAAAACCTTTGTTCTGTAAAGAGCGAACCTGTGGTCTTTTCATTATTTTGTCCAAAGGAATTGCTTGTATAGCTTTTTGCGATGTATTAGTAATATTCATAAAGAATCTCTAATTACCTTGTATTATATCTTATAACTAAGAATAGTTTTTTTTATTCAAACAGTCAAGAATGAATTTTGACCTACCATAGCCATGGCTAGTATTTTTTACGCACTTTACATACTGGAGAAAAAGTCGTATTAATGATAAATAATAATTATAATGTTTATTAGATGAATGGAGGCTTTATGGACCTAAAAGAAGTAGTCTGTTCAAACGTAAGAAAGTGTTTGGATGCTCAGGGTATTAGTTATTCTCAGCTCACTCGACTGAGCAATGGTAAGATAAGTTCTCATTATATTAATGCCTTGCGCCACAATAAAGCTGACCTATCATTAAGTAAATTAGAGATGATCGCAAAGGTTCTTAACGTTGATGTAAATGATCTTTTGGATACTAATCTTGAGTACAAAAGAACCGATTGCGCTTTAGCTCATCAATTCAAGACTCGTAAGGTATTACTTAATGATGATCAATATTCAACTGCTATATCATGGGAAGTTCAAAATCGAAAGCGTATCAATGAAGCTCGTTACTATCAGTATTTTAAGTTGAAAATCTTAAGCACTAGTCAATATCGTGGCCGTCTTAGTTGCAAGTTCATTCATTTGAGTTTAATCTTTACTGAAGCAGGTAAGGTTTTATAAAGTTAAACTGTCTGCTACATTATCAAGTTTGTTTGATGATTCACATATTAGTTGTTTAATGAAAAGATCTGTCTTTATATCGATTATGGATGTATCTAATGGAATTGGATAATGTTGATGATTTAAAAAATTCTAGCTTTGCTACTAGATTAAAATACATTAGAAGTTTTAGGAATATCAAACAGATCGATATTGTTAGAGCATTAAACATCACGCCTGCTCTTTATTCATCTTGGGAAAAGGGCAGTCACCTTCCACGTTCCTACAATTTCTCAAGATTAGCTCAGTTCTTAAATGTACCTGTTGAGCTTCTGGTCAAAGGACCTAAAGATGGCGTGAGTCTTGAGCAGTGCTTGTCTAAAGACAATTCTATGTGCTTGCTGCCGTTAGTTAATCCAAAAGATCTTAATCTTGAAGCAGAGCTTCCTTCTGTACTGGCAAAAGCTCCTAAAGAGAATTTTAATCTCTTATCAGGTCTTCAATCTTATTATTCATCAGGGAAGATTTTTCTCTTTAACATTGCTGATGACAGTATGGCAAGATTGTCAGGCAGATCATTAAATCCAGGTATGCAGGCTGTCATCGTTAATGAGCCTAATGTGCAGACTTATCTAAATAAGCCCGTCTTATTAGCTACAGATGACTCTGAAGGTGCCATTATTCGTGAAGTTTCAATTGAGCAGCCATATATTATCTTAAAGACTTGGAATAAAGACTATGATGAGCAACAGTTAGATTTAACCAAAAGAAAGGTTAATATCTTTGGATACGTTGCTATGGTCTTTTGTAAATTATATGATGAAACTACAGAGTCTGATGAGCTTGCCTCTGATGTGCTTTTAGACAATGAAGATAATTAGCTTTTCAAGATTGCCTTAATCTTAACTGTAAATTTTCAGTGAAGAAATTTATTGTAGTGTACTATAAGCTATATATTTTAAACTATAGATGTAAGACAACGTATATAAAAGTAAGGCAATACTATTTTCAATCATTAAAAGATGGTGCTGCTTTTAATCTTCATACTTGTAACCACTAGGTTACAGCCGACAATATCAGTCGGCTTTTGTTGTGATGTCATTGGTTTATAGTTGTTGATATACTTTGATTTAGGGCTTTTAATCAAATTTACAAACAAACATACAAAGATAACTCTTTACGAGGCTTAATTGAGTACTGAAGATAACAAGAAACAGGGCCTTACAGATGAGGCTGCTACAGTCGATCTCTTTAATATTAATAAACATTTAGACGGTTTATCAAGATTCATTAAAGCCTGTAACACTCCAATGACAATCTCCATTCAAGGTTCATGGGGCTCAGGTAAGACCTCTATCATGAAGATGGTAGAGCATGAAATTGAAAAGGATGTCATTCCTGTATTCTTTAATACCTGGCAGTTCTCTCAGTTTGATCTTGGTAACTCTTTAGCCTTTTCAATGATTAAGGTGCTTTTAAATAAGCTTCACGATAATGACGAGAATTTTATTAAGCGCTTTACCTTATTATGCGGTAATGCCTTAACTACAGCTTTAAAGGCTGTATCAATTTACAACTGCAATATAGATATCAATAAGTGTAAAGAAAATACTCCTGACTACAATTACGCAGAGCAGATTGAAAATCTTCATAAACACTTTCAAGAGGTAGTAGACCGTGCTTGTGAAAGAGAACATAAAGATAGGGTTGTTATCTTTGTTGATGATCTTGATAGATTGATCCCTTCTAAGGCTGTTGAGTTACTTGAAGTTTTAAAGTTGTTCTTAGACTGTAAGCAGTGTGTCTTTGTGCTTGCAATTGATTATTAGGTAGTAATCAGAGGTGCTATTGAAAAGTACGGTTTTGCCTCATATAACCCTGAAAAAATCGTTGAAAAAGAACGCAATAGAGAGTACGAAAAGGGGAAGTCCTTCTTTGATAAGATCATCCAGGTACCATTTAAAGTACCTGTAGCCATTTATGATATTAAGAACTACTTAAAGGATGGTTTTAACAAGATCAACTTCAATATAGATGATAACGATTTACAAGATTACATCGATCTCTGTGCAAGCTCTATAGGTTCTAACCCAAGATCCTTAAAAAGACTGTTAAATGCCTTTTTACTGCTTACCTTCATAGGTGAAGGTTCGATCGATCTTAATAACAAGGATAAAGCAAAACTCTTGTTTGCTGCTCTGTGTCTGCAACAATACAATGAGAAGATCTATAACCTCATTGTGTCTCATTGTAAATGCGATCTGAATGATGAGGCACAAGTTGATGGCTGTGTGTCTAAATTATATGAGTTGCTTATTAAGCTTAACAATAACAGTAATGCTGCAAAAATAAATAAACAATTTAGAACTGAACTATCAGATCTTGATCTTGAATCACTAAAAAGAGCCTTTTATTCAAATTTCCTAGATGTTGCAAGGATTGAGATTCCAGAATCAAGTGATATTGAATTAAATGATAAAAGTGATATTTCTGAGTCGTCAACTCATGATAGTAGTAATTTGAATGACGTCAATGAGCATGAAAATGATGACTTGGTTTCTGAAATCAGTTAAGACAATAAGAAAGCATTAAAGCAGTTTATTGAGACCTTTGCATTATCAAGTACAACTGCTTCAGACTCACAGGGTAAAGATGATGGTAATCAGTATGCAAGTAAGTATTCAGCAAAACAAATGATGTTTATTTCCCTATGGAATGACTTTATTAAAATTGCACGCAACAACACCGATTCATCTAGCTTATACACAAATTTGGATCCATCTCCAACAGGTTGTATTTTATTTACTTCTGGAATAAGTAAAATTGCTACAATATCACTAACATTGTACCCTCAAAGAAACTTCATAAAAGTTACCTTTATAAGAAAATCTGGTTGGTCTGAGTGGAATAATATGCTTCAAGATAAAGATGCTATTATCAAAAAACTCGGTGAAAAATCTAAATTTGAAAGCAATGGAAAGGGAAACACTGAACTTTCTCAAATTAACAGATTCTTAGGTGTTAATTTTGAAAATAATGCTGATAAAGAAAGAGTATTTGCAGAAGTTGCAAAATACATAGTTGATTTGAGAAATGTTGTGGTTTCCTATATAAAGTAGGCTACATAAGCTCATGTGTTTGAGTTAACTCGTTGCTGAACAGAATAACTCAACAAGTTAATTTTGTGTGTAGTCTCTGAGAGTCCTGAAGAGACGCTATTGTTTTGACGTGAAATTAAGCGATTGATTTTTTATGAGATCAATGTACAAGTCACAACTATTAGTACGAAAATAACAAGATTAAGTTGTTTATCCGTAAAGCCTATGACTTTAGAAACATCCAAAATATGATCGATATGATCTTACTAGGAGGTTCAAATATATTTATTCCACTTTCTAACAGAGGTGGTAAAGGTGTGAAAGTAGCTTAGATTTAGGCTCTAACCGTGTTCTACTTTCAATTATTTAACCATAAATATTCACGAAGAGCCCTATTTAATGTATTTAATCAAAATGCGTTGAACACAGATTTTGTGAGTTGTAAAGATCTTTATATATCAATTTTATTGACATATAAACCTAACTATCATATCAATTTTGTTGACATATAAATCTAATTATCATATCAATCAATTCTATTATGTCAATTTAATTGATATATAAAGTTAATTTACTTTAACTTGTTTCTTAACAAAGAAGGTGCTAATATATGTTTGCAATCAAAAATTGATTGCCTTTATTGAAAGTTATTTTTTTAGGAGTATTTATATGAAGGATTTAAATTATTCTGAAATATATGAGCGTATTTTTGGCTTCTTTTCAGATCTTCCAAATTACTTTATAGCTTACCAAGGAGATAGTTTTCTAGCGATTTTTTTTGCAGTTGTTATTCTTTCATGCAGATCTTGCCTTCTTTTTGAAAAAATTATATCTCATAAAAAGTCTTCTGCTTCCTTTGATTTGCGTAAACCTCGATATAGTGAAGATTTAATAAAAATAATTCTTGCAATTTTTGATATGACATTATTTACACAAGCTATTTCTTATATATTACTATATCTATTTATTATGAATAAAATTAATCATAAGTATAAAAAATTCTACTTTTAAGTTTTCTCAGGTATTATGACTTTCAAAAAAATAGAAGAAATAACAGAGCTAAGTTGTAATCGCAAGATTTTTCTATGTGGACTTCCTTTATACGAAGAAGAAAAGACATTTTTTTCAAAACAAATAGTCCTTTTCAATAAGTTTTCTCTGAGAATTAAATCTTATAAAAGCTACCCATTTTATGACTCGAAGTTTAAATCTTTCAAAACTTTTTCAAAAAAACTAAATAAAGTAATTTCTATTTCAAGTAAAAGAATAATGCTCTGGATAGATCACTCTTTAGGTGGAGGTACTCAAAGCTATTCCTATAATAAATTTAAAGAATATAATGACGAATACGTAATTATTAGATTACAGTATTTTCATTTATACCGTAGTTTTGTCATCTCTTTTCCAAATGGTGAATTTTTTACAGGATTTACCTTGTCGTTTGATGAAGTAAAATCATTATTTGAAAAACTATACATCAATAAGATCGTTTTAAACAGCCTTGTAGCTTACAGAAATATAAATGAAGTTTTAGCTTTTGTTCATGAATTACACCTAACTAACAATAATATTGATGTTACCTATAATGTTCATGACTTCTTTTTTATCTGCCCAAATTGCAATTTGATTTCAGCTGATAATAAGTTCTGTGGTTTTGACACTGATATTAGCTGTGAAGACTGTGTTAATAAATATCAATCATTAATGCCTGAGTATGAATTCAAGCTATTTTATGATGAATTTATAAATATTTCAGATTGGAGAAAGATTTGGCAAAAATCATTGTTAGAAGATGTCTCAGAAGTAGTTTGTTTTTCAAAGTCTTCATGTGAAATAGTGGATAAATTCTATCCTGCAATTTCTTCAAAATTAAGGTTAGTTCCTCATGTTGTACGTCCTTTAAGACAAGTTAAGGTAAACACTCATGATGGAGTTAATATAGCTGTATTAGGTAAAGTAGATACGATTCCAAAGGGAAAAGAATTTATTGAGCTACTGTCTTGTTCAATTGATAAATTCAATAAAGGACTGGAAATCTCGTGTTTAAATAAAGAAATAAATAATTCTCAATACCTAAATCAAAACAATTGCTCTGATAAGCAGGACAATGTTGAATTAAATAAAAAAGTTCAACTATTTTGTATTGGAGATTATGTAAATGCTCCTCAGAATATGACAGTAACAGGTGCTTATAAGAGAGAAGAACTTCCAGATGTTCTAGATAAATATAAAATTGATTTAATCTTAATTCCATCTATATGGGCAGAAACATTCTCATATACAACCAGTGAAGCGATTGCTATGAATGTACCTGTTGCTTGCTTTAATCTTGGAGGTCAGGCAGATCAAGTCTCAGTTTATCCTAAGGGACTCATTTTAGAATTACCTGATAGTTCTGATATTGTATTAGATAAGATCTTAGATTTTCTAAGTAAGTTAAGCTGATTATTGGTATAATTTACAAAATTTCAAAGTTACTTAAGATCTTACAGAATACCTAAAAACTTAAATGAAGAAATTCCTTGTCATAGCTCATGTCTACTACCACGATTTGTGGAACTTACTAGATAGATGTATTCAAAATCTGCCTAAAGATTCATTTGATCTTATTGTTACTACAACAAGTAACATTGATGAGCTCTCATCTAAAGTAAAAGAACACTATCCAAATGCTAAGGTCGAGCTATGTGAAAATAGAGGTTATGACATTTGGCCTTTTATTAAAGTATTGAAGACAGTAAATCTTGATGAATATGAGTTTTTGATAAAGCTTCATACAAAAAGAGATATGGGTAAGACAGTTGTCATTATCGATAAGAAATATTTCTTTAGAGGCCAGTACTGGAGAAATATGCTGTTATCATTCATATCTTCAAAAGAGAATTTTCATAAATGTCTAGAAGCATTTAAAGATCCAGCAGTAGGTATGATTAACAATCATAGACTCTTTGACAGAACAAAAGAAACTACAGATAATCCACATTTAGTTTATTGCCTTAATGAGTCAAGAAAACTATTGTCTGAAGTTGGAATTTCGGCAAAGCCCTGTGATGAAGTAAAATACGTCGCAGGTACCATGTTTATTTGTAGAGCGGCTATCTTTAAGCCTCTTCAGGAAATGAATTTTGATGTAAATCAATTTGCGGTTGTAAACAGAAAAAATGAGAATGATTTAGCTCATGTAATGGAAAGAGTCTTCGGTTGGATTGTCTCTTCTCAAGGCTATTCTATTACAGACCCATACAGCAGCTTTAAAGAAGCATTTAGATTTTTCTTTCACTCTTCATACTGCAGATTAGCACTGTTTAAATTAAGACACCGTTGGTTTTATAAGTGTGTGCGTTTCTTTTCAAAAATAGAATATATAGATAACTATCGCTACTTGATTCTGTTTAAGTGCGTAAAAATAAGGATATCTAAATCTGTTAAATGTTAGTTTGAAAGATAATTTTTTAACTCGAATCGATTAGTAATTTTACACTGGTTATCACTATACAAGTTTGAAAACTATTTAGTTTTATCGGAGATTTATGCTTTCTATTATTATCCCTACAATGCAAAAAGATCTTGAAGTTCTAAATAAATTGTTGTTAGAACTTGATGGTGATGATTCTGTAGGGGAAATTCTAGTTATTGATAATTCATGCAAAGGTTTTAAGACTGATTTAAAAAAGGTCAAAGTTTTTGCTCAAAAGGAAAATCTTTTTGTAAATCCTGCGTGGAATTTAGGTATTAAGTTATCTTCAAAAGAAATTCCTTTCTTTGGAATTTTAAATGATGACATTATTTTTCCTAAGAATCTTTTTATAGCTGTTGATAAATTCTTATCTACATCTGATGAAACTGTAGGTCTTGCCGGTATCGACTGTGCTACAAATACCCCTAAGAGTGAATTTGATACATATCCAGAAGATACAGATATTAAGTTTGAAAAGTCAGATAAGATGGCTGGCTTTTGGGGCTCAGCTTACTTTGGTAAAAAAGAGAACTATTTTGAAATACCAAATGAAATAAAGGTATTCTATGGTGATCATTTCCTTTTTAGAAGAAATCAGCAGGCAGGAAGACAAAACTATTTAATCACTAACCTTAAGGTTAAACACTTAGAGTCTTTGACATCTCATAGCTCAAAGTTTATTAAGAAACTTTTTAAGTCTGATAGAAAATATTGCATTAAGTATGATGGTGTTGAGCATCAGCGTCTGACATTCTTACAAAGACTTTTCTCTTTAACTTATTATCATGAGCATTATGTGCTATGTCTTTTAGGTTTAAAGATGAAGTTTAAAGTTCATAAAAAGTAATTGAGTTTTAGTTGTGTTCAAGTATAGCTCCAGACTTTCCAGTTTTGTTTTTTTTATTTATCTCAAAGTAAAGATAAAATGAGTTTTAAGAAGATTTTTTTGACAGTATTTATAGCTTACCTTTTGCTATTTCCTGTATATCTGCTTTCAATCTATCTTTATGATCCTAGCCATATTTTCAGAAATCCGGACAATTTGTTCGCTAAAAGTATGAGGCTGCAAGCAAGAGCTTATCTCAATGAAAATCAAAATGTTTCGGGAATAGTAATTGGATCAAGCATGCTTGAGAACACTTCATCAGTAGAGGCTAGTAAAAAGTTATTTCCTGATACTGATAACTTGTTTCTTAATCTCTCTTTAGAAGGTTCATCCTTTGTAGAGCGCAAGTTAGTTCTAAATTATGCTTTTGCAAGTCACGATATTAAAAAAGTAATATATTCGATCGATTTAGCCCCTCTGCATTTTGCTCCAAAAACAAATGATGATTGGCAAAAACTATATGATAGTAATCCTTTTAATGATTTTCTTATCTATCTCAGAAAGGAGCCTCTACAGTGTTTATTAACCTTATCCAAAAGCAAAACTTGTATTGGCTCAAATGTTGGATTGGATAGACCAACTGCTTGGATTATTGATCCAAAATATGCAAATAGTTTTAATGGACCATGCTCATGGCCTATAAAGTCAAAGATCCTTCTAAAAGACAGTTTGTATAACTATCAAAAATCAATGGTTATAAATAGTTACAATCTTTCGTATCAAATCAAATATACTGAGGACAATGTTTTCTCACTTACAGATAAGTATAAGAAAACAGAGTTTTATTTTGTAGTTCCACCATATTCTGCTCTGTACTATAAAATTAAGTTTTCATTTGCTAAAGATGAGTATTATTGGTCACGTAGTTACTTAAAATACTTTGTCTCTGAATGTGATAAAAGATCAAACTGTCATTTATATGGATTTGATGATCAAGCATTTGTATCTGATCTAAAGAATTATAAAGATCCTATGCATTATTCTGATAAAATTAATTCTTTAATAATTGATTCCATTGCGATTCAAGAGAATGAGATCAATTCGAATGATCTCAATGATTACTTAGAAAAATCTGAGTCAATTGTAGAGAATTTTGATATTGAAAAAGTGAAAAAAGAACTTTCATCATGTGTGGATTAGTAGTTCTGTCTTAATTGCTATAAGATTTCTTTAGATGAATGAGCTTTGTGTTGTGGTAGCTCCGATAAACAGGAATAAATTTTAGTAATGGTCTTTGCAAGTTTACCTTTTATCTTTTTTATTCTCCCATTATTTCTTACTTTAGATTTTTTATCTCAAAAGAAAAATCTAATTAGAAATTTCTTCATTATCCTAGTAAGTTTATTCTTCTATGTTTTTGATGGTGGTACTCACTCATTAAAGATCTTGTTAGCTTATGGAGTATTAAATTTCTTTTTGGGCTATATCTTAGAGTATGTAAAATCAAAAAATCATATTTTAAAAAATTTAACTTTAATCTTATTTGTTGCAATTAACTTACTGGCTCTAGTTTTCTATAAATACAGCTTTTGGCTTGTAAATCTTCTGCATGACAATGGTGTTGCAGATAACATAACGGCAAAACCTCAAATTCTTCCATTAGGTATCAGTTTCTTTACGTTCCATGCCATTAGTTATTTAATAGATATAAGCAGAGGAGAATTAAACGGAAAAAGTAATGTTGTAAATTTCTTAACTTACTTTTTCATGTTTCCTCATTTGATTGCTGGTCCTATTGTCAGATACAAGCAGGTAAAGGACGATCTTGTAGAAAGAACTTACGACCAGTCACTGTTCTCCTATGGTCTTTACCGATTTATCTTAGGTGTTAATAAAAAGATCCTGATTGCTAACTCTGTAGCTCCTATAGCCAACATGGCTTTTACTTATCATGTTGCAAGTATTTCAACAGCTGACGCCTGGTTAGGTGCTGTAGCATACATGATTCAGATTTACTTTGATTTCTCAGCTTATTCAGATATGGCAATTGGATTAGCTGCTATGGCAGGCTTTAGATTTTCAGAGAACTTCAATCAGCCATATTTGAGTACTTCAATTAAAGATTTCTGGAGACGTTGGCATATTTCTTTATCATCATGGTTAAGAGATTATGTCTATATACCATTAGGCGGTTCTAGAGTTCCAACCTATAGAATTTACGCTAATCTTATAACAGTCTTCTTCTTATGTGGTCTTTGGCATGGAGCTAATATGACCTTTGTAATTTGGGGACTTTATAATGGTTTGTTCTTAATTTTAGAAAGATTATTTTTAGGTGATCTTTTAGCTAGAGTTCCAAAGTTAATTACTCACATATATGCCGTATTTGTAGTTTTAATTGGTTGGGTATTTTTTAGAGCAGACAGTTTGTCTCAAGCATTTGATTATTTATCCGTAATGTTTGGATTATCAAATTTAGATAAAGAGAGCATTTGTCAGGCTCAGCTTTTAAACTATATTGCTTTAGTAGTTGGTTGTATTATAGTTTTCTTAAAGTTGAAAGCATTTAACTCTTCTAATACACAAGAAGCTGTTACTCATAACTATACTTATTTTGTTAACTTTGTTTTGATTTTTGTGTCTGTACTTGTATTGTACTTTGGTGCACAGAATCCTTTTATCTACTTTAACTTCTAAGGAAAAATAAATGACTAGGTATTTAAAGTTCTGTCTTGTTTTTCTTATGTTTGCAGTACCAGCAGTCGGATTTATCATTACTGACAATAATACAGTGGTAAAAGGTGAGAACAGAGTTATTAACCAGTTTCCTAAAGAATACTCAGATAACTTCTACTCTCAATTAGTCAATTGGTTTAATGACAGGTTGCTGTTTAAATTAGAGGTAAATGAGAATCTGTACGCTGATTTTCATAATTACTTTAATGATTTTAATTTTTCATCAAGTCAGTTTTCTGTTGCAGGCAATAGTGGTTGGTTGTTTGCGGGTGACAGCTCTGATTATGTTTATTCTCAGCATACTAAAGATCTTAAGTTCAATCAAAACCAAATTCAAAAGAAAATTTTTACCTTACAGGCAATACGCGATTCTTTTAAAGGTGATATGTACTTTGTTGTAGGTCCAGATAAACATGGTATTTATCCAGAATTTATGAATCAGAATATATTACAGCCAGGTAAATATAGATTTTTTGATAAAGTAAAGACAGCATTGAAGATCAGTGGGGTAACAGTCATTGATAATTATGAAACTCTAGTATCTTCAAAAGATCCAGATAAGAGGGTATCTCTTTATTACGGTGATGATACTCATTGGAATAAATATGGTGCTTATGTTGCTTTTGAAAATGTCATGGGACTTATAGAGCCTACATACATCTCGCAACATTATAAATTTTTATTTTCTCACCATGAAAATGGCGATCTTGTACATAATATTAAGAATCCAAGAAGAGAAATTTTAGACAGTGCTTTAGTTGATAATGTTAGAAAAAGTACTGTAAAGGCAAAAGATCTGTTTTCAAATACGTCAAAAGTAATTAGTTTTGATGTAAATTCCTCTTTAGATTTAAACTATAAGTATGTTAACTTGACTCCAATCTCTGATAAAAAAGTTTTTCTAATCACAGATTCATATGGAGTTTTATTTATGCCATACACAGTGGACTACTTTAAGACTGTAATTCATATGAATAGGCGTTTGCACGATTTAGGTCTAATTCTCAATGAGATTAGAAAAGAGCAACCTGACATAGTGATTTATTTAAACGTCGAAAGAGAAGTTGCTGACAGAGTGTTTTAACCACTTGATGTCATGTCAAAAAAGAAAATTCAGATAATTTACTTGAGCTTTTTAGCGCAAAATTACTCTTTTGAAACTTCGTTAATCAAGTATTCGCCAATGATAGAACCACCAAACCTTGAGTAATGAAGAGGATCTTCAAAAACTCCTTTATTTTTTTTGTATAGGGAATACTTGTTATTACCTTCTTTTAGAGGTAAGTTGCGATCTATAAATACTACGTTAATTTGATTTTTGCAGAATTCAATGATTTTGGTGTTTATTTCAGTTGTGTATGTTTCTTCAAAATCGCTTGTAATTTTAAAAAGATCAAAGTTGATGATATTTTTTAAGAAAGAGCTATTCGTATTTACTTTTGACCAAATTACTGCAGTCTTATTTGGGACAAAAGAGCATCCAACAATGTAAAATTTTAAATTTGGATGAAGAGATATCTGTTCACTTAGATCTGAAATTACTGCATCTGTGTACTTTTGTAGTGATGTTTGATTTACTTGTAAGTTGTTTTCTGTGCAATAAGATCTGTACAAGATATCCCATCTCCCACAAAGAACTACTTTATCTCCATCATTTAACTTGTTTAAGGTCTCTTTATAAAGCTTGTAGAATTTTTCTTTATCTTCAAGTGAATTAAAGAATATTGTTTTGAGATTTGTAAAATAGCTTCCGTAAGCCATCATAGCAGCATGTTCTAATACATATACTGATCTTTTGTTGATATTTTTTAGATAGTAGTCATACTGAATTAAATTTGAATCTCCAACAAAGAAGATTTTAGGAGTTTCAGTCTGAAGACCATAATGCCAAACAATCTCATTGTCTTCTTTAAAAGCAACTGATGGAGTGTACTCTTTAGGTAACTCCATATCCTGAGGTTGCTCAATGATAAAGTTAGACAGGTAGTTATTTCCAAAGTTCTTATGGAAGTGATAGTAAGCTACAAAGCAAAGTAAAAAGAGAGTAAGAGTTAATCTGTAGTCAACTTTTCTCTTTTCTGTAAATACGTAAGATAAAACTGTAAAGATAAGAATAACCAGAATAACTATAGAGCAGCTTAATACTGTATCTGTGTAACCACATCTTAGAGCAAAGACAAATAAAG
>ENA-OOQP01000196-OOQP01000196.1-human-gut-metagenome-genome-assembly--contig:-NODE-196-length-32567-cov-3.741572_pt1 | contig 32567 bp, 27 predicted proteins | sample MGYA00241266_ERZ501171 | MGnify/ENA primary metagenome ERZ501171 (study PRJEB25962, sample SAMEA2042501) | human gut metagenome | biome: human gut; feature: human-associated habitat; material: faeces...
ATCGTTCAGTATATATCCTTTAGCTACATTGTCATGAATATGCTTGATAATTGTAGGAATATCATCAATGATATATACTTTGGTTGTTCCTTTGAAAAGGATACATCTTGTTACTGCGTGTGGAAACTTTCGTTCAGGTTGTTTCCCAAAGAACATGGCTGCTCCATTCTTGGCTACTCCGTTATCCGTAAACAGTTCCAAATTCTCAAATATCTGTTTGTTGGCAGTCGATGGACTTAGCTTTGCTTCCGTGCGAAAGTCTTTTATCGCTTGTTCATCTGCATCTGTGTAAATGTTGAACCACGAACAAGGGATAGCATCAAAAAATATTTTGTTGCATTCCTGAAAGAAACTGCGCATTTCTTCGACAGTACGAAGTTTCTGTGAGTTTGCTCCCTCACGCACAAAGATAGAACCAGAAAATATATAAGGTTTATCTTTCCCTGATGGAACATCAATTACCCAAACTGTCTTATCCTCGATATTTACCGCATACATATCACAATGGAGAGCTGGAGATATTTCACTGATAGAGCCTTGAATGGCTGAACGTTTATCATTTTCCAAACCTGTACCAATAATCTGTCCGTTATCATTTACACCAATGAGTAAATATCCTCCGTCTGCATTAGCGAAAGCGCAAATTTCCTCTGTTAGTTCACGAACTATTGAAGGTACACGAACTTTAAACTCTACATTATAGCCTTCTCCGCTATCGATAAGTGATTGTATGGTTTCTGTATTTGTCATAGACATCTATAAATATAATGCAAAAATAGTCATTTCTATTGTTTTAATAACTCTAAAAACAAGGATATGTATATGGTTTACTTCAAATTGTTCTTTCTGAAATTAGAGGGGCTGCATCCTCTATACTTTTTGAAAAACTTATTAAGATGGCTCTCATCGGTAAATCCCAATTCTTCAACGATTTCACAAATTCTCATTTGACTATGTAATAATCTATTTTCTACTAACTTTAGTTTGTAGTTTAAAATGTATTGCTGCATAGTTTCATTAGTATGTTTTTTGATATATCGTCCTAAATAATTCTCCGAAATGCCAAAATGTTGGCTTATATCTTTTGCTCTGATTTTACCTGTTTTATAGATGTTTGCTTGAATATACTGCAATATGTCAAGCGATTTGTCCTCAGAGCATTCATCCACCTGTTCAGGCAAGAACATTGCGATATTGCGTGCTACCACAATAATAATCGTATTAATTATTTGTGTTATAATCTCCTTGCTGTATAAATTTCGGTTAATATATTCCCTGATAATCGCTTCAATCATGGGTTTCACCAATAGCTTATCTACTTTATTTCTTAGTATACAACCGGGTTGATGATTAGCATGTTGAAGAAGAAACTCCAGTCTTTGGATATTTTCAGCACCGAAAACAGAAGAATGTATATATATGTCGTTAAACTTGATGTCGACAAACTTAGTTGTTGTATGGATTTCGAAAGAATGTGTATCTCCGGGAGTAATCATAAACAAATGTCCGTCATGATAAGGAAACATATTGTTGTTAATCCATTGGATGCCTGTTCCTGAAAGAATATATACTAATTCAAAAAAGGTATGTTCATGCTCTTTTAGCAAGGATTCGTCAAGCTCGCTAAAACTAATTTCGAATGGTTGATGTAGGTTTTCTCTTTTCATGCCATAAATATAGCCCTAAAAAACGGATTAATACCAAAATAACGAAAAATAATACCTAAAATTAGCCGAAAAATCGGTATAACTTTGCAATATATTTAAAATTATAGCTTATGAAAACTGAAATGGAAAAATGTTTGGCAGGTGAATGGTATGATTGCCACGACCCGTTTTTTATGGATTTGAAAAGTAAAGCTCATCACTTGTTGATGAAATATAATTCTTTGCCGTATGAACAAAAGACTGAAAAACATGCCGTACTAAAGGAAATGTTTGGAAGCATAGGCGCAAATGTTTCTGTCGGTCATTCGTTTATATGTGATTATGGATGCAATATACATATCGGTGATAATGTCACCGTAAATACCGGTTGTACATTTGTCGATTGCAATAAGATTACCATAGGGAACAATGTGCTGGTAGCACCTAATGTACAAATCTATACGGCAACTCACCCGGTAGAGTTTAATGAACGACTTGTATTGACAGAAACCCCGGATGGCTGTAAGTATGTCCGTCGAACTTTTGCCCTCCCTGTCATGATAGAGGATGGCTGCTGGATTGGCGGTGGAGTAATTATTTTACCGGGAGTGACAATAGGGCAAAAATGTGTGATTGGTGCAGGAAGTGTTGTCACCAAAGATATTCCGGCAAATAGCTTGGCGGTAGGAAATCCTTGCCGGGTGATACGGAAAATCAATCAAATGTAAGGTTATGATTAAATTAGTAGCCTTTGACTTAGACGGTACAATCGGAGATACAATTCCCATGTGCCTCAAAGCCTTAAAAAAGGCAGTAACTCCCTATGTTACTCTTAATGATGTATCCGAAAATGATATTTTAGAAACTTTTGGACTAAATGAAAAAGGGATGATAAAAAAACTTGTTGGTTATAATTGGGAAAATGCTTTGGATGACTTCTACGTGATATACGAACAAATGCATATAATGTGCCCTCGTCCTTTTGACGGTATAACAGAACTGATTGAGAAGTTAAAAAAGAAATCTATTCTTATTGCTTTGGTTACAGGAAAAGGAGAAAAGAGCTGTGCGATAACATTACGTCAATTTAATATGGACACGTGTTTTGATAAAGTAAAAACTGGAAATCCTTTCAAAAATAATAAAGCAGAGAATTTTAGGGAACTGCTCGCAGATTATAAATTACAACCGGATGAAATGATATATATAGGTGATACAGTTTCAGATATTGTGTCTTGTAGGGAAGTTGGAATACGATGTTTATCTGCTTTATGGGTAACTTCTTGCTTAGATGCACAAAAATTAGAAGTTCACAATGCTGGGAATGTTTTTTATTCAATAGCTTCACTTGAATGCTATTTAATGGGATGACAAATATATGTGCTTAATAAAAAAACATTTAGTATTTCTATTGTATGAACAGAATATCAGATTTGAGTTTCTTTCGATTATTATCGGAATACTCACAACGTAAAGTTTCCGTATCAGAATTTATGGAAGCTATTGAGGAATTGGCTATTTATTTTGCTGATTTCAGTATCAGCGAACAGGATAATAGCGTTTTATTACGCTATTTTTCATTCGGATTACATAGACTTAAATCGTATCATGTGCGGTTTGAGCAAGAAAAAAATGCCTTATTTGTATCCCATTGATGAAGCGATTGGGCTACTGAACAATGAAATACGCCTTGTGGAATGGCGTATCAAGTACCCGGAGCAATTCAAATCACACTTTAACAAACAACCTTTTTCCCCTCTTTATTTGGCAGACAAAACAAATCTGATTGATATAATGGAAATTATCAGCGGTTTATTCCTTTCCAAACATATCGTCTATAAAAATGATAAACCTACTTTTTTGTCCGACTTGTCTAAAGTTACAGGCGCATAATCTATGTTTACTGCCTTTTTCATTTTTTCTATTTCTTCGTTCATTGTACCGAGCAGGGTACGCATTTCCGTCTCTTTTCCGAATACCCGTTTCAGGAGAAGTTTTGTCTTCAGAATGAAGAACAGGATGTTCATTGTTCCTGATCCCTAAGCTCGTATACCTCGTCATCCAGTCTATATTGTTGTATTTGCGTTTTGTGAGAAAACAAAAAATCCTGATTCCGTTTGGAAATCAGGATTTTACTGCCTTTTTTTCTTCAAAGTGGTGCCACCAGGAATCGTAATCTAACGATAAGTGGCTGAATATCTTTGATATATCTTTTAGCTAAAGACGTAATCTCCCGCTATTGCTCCACCGGAGGCTTGCTGTATTTTGCAGTGTCTTGCGGAGTCGATTTCTTATTATACGACAAAGGTAACGCTTTATTTTGAAATACAAGCAGATGCCTTGTGTTTTTGCTCCACCTCGGTGTGGAATTCCAACCGATTTATTTTTTATTCAAATTACCAAGCATATCAATAAGCAAAGATATACCATCTACCATAGTCATTGTTTCATGTTTGGCTATTTGTTTGTTGCATTCTTCAATTTGCCGTTGGCACTCCAAAGCTAAATCATATTCTCCTTGTGTGCATTCTCCTGTGATTCTAGCTTTGTACACAATATAGTTGCATATTTGTGATAATTCCACAATCATAGAACGGAAACGGGTAACTTGAGCTATGTTATATGCTAAAGAAGCACCTTCAACAATCATTTTTGCTTTCTCATCTTTTAATGTAGCTACTTTTACCGTAAGAAAGGCTAAATCAATTGCATTATTCATATTATAATATCACTTTATTTCTTGTTTAATCTTTTAACCTCTTTGTCGAAATCACTTTCAAGCATATCCATTTCTCGATTGCGGTATATCTCAAATTCCTTTTCAGCTTTTTCTATGGCTTGTTTATGTGAAATATTACCTTTACCAATCAGGATTTTTCGTTTGTGAGCTATAATCTGATTGTCAAGAGCTTCTATCCAGTCCTTCATAGACATAGGATTCATCTCTAATGCCTGGAATTCTGCAAAATCAAGAAATCCTGAAACTAACAGATTCAGCCGTTGCAGCTCTATTTCTGACAAATAATTTTTCGCAATTTTTACATCATCTTTGGTTACGTAATTACCTTTGAAATTAGTCATTCCGACAAACGGTTTTTCATTGTCCACACGGTTATATATTACCTCAGCAGCTGTATTCTCATGAACCGCATAATGCAGTTTGTTTTGCACGGTGGCGAAAAAAGTTTTAGTCATTTCACTACGAGGATCATAGTCCGTAGCTGTAGCATATATGTCTGTAACCTGCTGGTAAAAATTTCGTTCGCTACTGCGAATATCCCTGATACGCTGCAATAACTCTCGGAAATAGCGGTTTCCTCCCTGTTTCAGCCGTTCATCGTCCATCGCAAAACCTTTCTGAATATATTCATGTAAACGTTGTGTCGCCCAACGCCGGAAGCGTGTTGCTATTTGAGACTGGACACGATATCCCAAAGCTATGACCATATCGAGATTATAATGGTCTATATTACGCCTTACTTGACGATTGCCTTCCTGACGAACTAACAAGAATTTCTTGTTAGTTGCTTCTGCAATAAGTTCTCCATCCTTGTAGATATTGTCTATATGCTGACTAATATTCTGTTGTGATGTGTCATATATCTCTGCTAACTGACTCTGTGTCAGCCATAAATCTTCATCGGCAAAGCGTACCGATACACGAGTTATTTCGTTATCGTCCTGATATAGAATTATTTTATTCTCTTCGTTCATACGCATTATTTATCTTCATTTATTTCTGTGTTGCTTATTTCTTTTGAATGCTTGATTTTCAAGATATCCATGAAGCCCTTATCTTTACCACGCCATCTACATACAACATAATTATTGAAATTGTATTTTCCTAAATTCAGATTATCCGCATGGTCTGATATTATGACTTGAGGCATAAATCCATATTTTTTTTGCATGGAATATAATGTATTGGCAATTTGAATGAAAAGATTTGTAACTGCCCGCAAGTCGTCATCAGCCTATTTCCCTTCTTTCTGTTTCAGATCCTTTGCATTAAATTCAGATGCCGTATCTATTGTTGCTGGAAAATAAACCTGACTGGGTTGGTCAAGGAACAAAATTGTTGGAATGGTTGATTTCTCTCCTAATGATACAAAGAATTCTAAAATACCAAAAAATAAACAAACATGTGAATACAACCAATTTGCACCACTTCCCATATTTCTTAAATAAACTTTTGTTCCATTATTTTTCAAATGATACAATTCAAACGTATGAATGTCAAAATGCAGATTAATTGGCTGGTAAGAACTTTCAAAATCAAGATTTTTACCCATGTCATTCATTGCCTTATTAATAAATATTTCTGCATTATCTAGCTTTTGTTGAACATTATATTTTGTCTGCAGAATATATTCCAGCTGATTGATTTGTTTTTTAGTCTCTTCAATTTTTTTGCTATCAAATTGAATGAACATGTTTTTTGTCCATTCCAATTCGTTTTCAATTCTAAGCTTTAGTTTTAATGATTGTTCATCTAATGACTTGTTTTTCTCTAACCTATTGTTTGTTTCTATAATTCTGTTTATTTCGGAATTAATCTTCCTCAATTCTGAATTTATTAAAGATATTGCTTTTTCGTATTCACGTTTTTGTGGCAAGAATGAATCTTCTCTTTGAGGAGACTTTCTTAATTCTTCGTTTAGCCACTCAATAGCAATCCTTAATTTATTGGCAGCATCTTCTGTTACTGTTGACTCATGATGGCAGAAAGGGCATACCGCTTTTCCTCTTATTGCTTCCGTGATAGGTTGGTATTTATCTATCTTTTCAGCGTAGTTTCTAACATAATTAATAGAAGAGTTTATATGTTCTAATTTTAGAGATACTCTTCTTCTTTGTGCCAATAAATCATTCTTTTGTCGAATCAATTCTAAATACAATTTCTTATACTCATCAGAATCTTCATTGACTTCTATTTTTATTTTCTCCAACTTATCAATATAGATTTGTGGCATACTTAACATTTGAGCACTAGTAATCGTAGGGAATAATTCATATCCGCTAATCGAAAGATATTCTGCTCTGAGCTCATCAAGCATTATTGCTCTTTCGTTTTTCTGTGATTCAAAGTTGCTAAACTCTCTGTTGAATTTTTCTAGTTCTTGGCGTTTTTCCTCTAACTCTCTGTTGATAATATAGTATTGTTGGTCAACGAATCCTGCAAATATTTTAAACTCATCAATCACTCTTTCTCTTTTCTCTTTCTCATCAAAACGATAGAATAGCGAATGTTTGTTTGCAACCAGATTCTGATGCTGAAGCATAAAAGAAACCATATTGCGGAATGATGGTCTACCTTTTCTAGGCTTGAATTTCAAAGCTTCTTCGCTTTCGTCGGTGTCAGAAATGTTAATTCCAAAGAATCGACCAAGCTCGTCTCTAAAACTTTTTAATTGAACAAAATATTCTTGCTTAAAATAAGCTTTACCAAGATGCTCAATATCAATTTCTTCTGTTTCAATTTTATAAAAGGCCTCAGTTGATTTTTTATTCTGTGTACGAGCAATAACCAAATACGTTTCTTTTGCATGTATAACAACAAAATATAATTCTGCATTGTCAGTTATAACACCTTCAGGGATCGTGTTTTCGGAATTGCCAGTACAATAATCAAACAATTCGATAATAGCACTTTTACCCGTAGAAGAACGTCCTGTTATGATATTAAGTCCTTCTTTCAAACAGATGTAATGACAGTTGTCTAATTTGTCTATTACACCAAGATATTTAATATAGCTTCTCATAATTTGTAAATTCCAAATGCGTAATATGTGTTTATAACATTTCGTGTAAATATCTTATGTAGTTGCGATGCAAGATTGATACTTTTTGACAATCTACAATCTATTTGGAGGTTATTATCCGCCAAAACAGTTACACTTAAATCATCATTTATTTTTATATATCCACACTCTAAAGCATATTGAAGACAGCGATTGGTAATGTCTTTAAAATATTCGAATCGTTCTTCAAATCCTGCCATTATTTCTTTATTATTTGTTATTCTGCTTAATCTAGATGCTCTGGAAACAGTTGTGATTGTGTCTAAAAAATCAGAGTTCAAGACCAATGGAAATACAAAATATGCCAAAAGAATGTTTTTGTCCTTTGGTTGTAGATTCCTATAAAATGAAATAAGAATCGGCGTAAGGATAAAAATATTACTTTGTAGTGTGGATATATTTTCAATAAGCTTACTCATCTTTATGTTCTTTTAAAAGCCAAACAATGTCATCTTTATCATTTGCAAGTATTTGCATAACTCCATTATGAAAATATGAAGGCACAGAGTTGTAAGTATGAAATGTACCATCATTTGCCAATGTTACATTATCATATAGGTCCTGAGACCTTTTCAATAGTTCTTTCATTTCGTTAATTCTGGATGCCTTACGATATTCTGTCCTGTATCTTTTTTCTACAGATTTTTCATACTCTTCAAACTGGCTACTTATCGCTAATGATTCCCTCAGTTCTTGTTCTATTAATGAAACCGTATGCACATAGTCATCTACAGCTTCAGGAATGACTTCCTCATATTCTATATCTTTTATCTTCCTAACAAATTCATTTTCTTCATATTCTTCGTTCTTTATATCTGTCAATTGCAATTTATCTGGAAACACTACAGTGTTTTTTCTTAATTTTTCAGCAATTTCCTGCGCTTCTTTCTCAAATTCTTCATTGGAAATAGCCCATTCTTTTTGTGGTCTGATAATCCAACCAAGCAAAGAATTAATATATTTGTTTCTTTGAATCTTTGGAATCGATTTGTCCCTATTTAAGAGGCTCTTATAGTACTGTTCGTCATCTGTATCCAAACAATCAATAAATAGCTTTTTGGCGATTTCTGCCAATCGTTGACTTTTCGATGCATCAAATATGACATCCATCATTGATGTCAGTTTCTCAGACTTCCGCTTCTTTTTATCAAAACGTTCTTTTATGTGATTAAGCGTCTTTAATTTATCCTCTAATCCTTTTTTGTTCCAACCTCCCCATTCGGATTTTTTTCCTGCCTTTTGAGTTGTAAGCAAAAATAATGAACTAAACTTTTCTATAGGAAAATTATCTCGCATCCAGTTATGAATAGTGTTCCAAACATTCTCGTCTAAATCGGTTAAATCTGTTTTATAACATTTTGATTCAATCTGTGTAGGATTATCTCCACCTAACACAGATACATCGCCAAACGTTTCAATAAAAACAGACTCCCCCTCTTGCATTTCAAAACATCTATCAAGTGCGACAAGAAACTGAAATACAATACCCTTTAACGTTGGTGTCGAATCAAAACTTAGTTTCTTCATTAGTCTATAAGATATTTATTAATTTAGTATCTTGGGAATTTTTATATAATTCCAAGTAATTGTTATTGTACATTTGCCTCTTAAAAGAATGAACTTTTTTACAGATGTCTTCTAACGTTCCCTTGTAACGTTCGTTCTTATTAAACTCGCCTTCAATTCCATTTGTAATAGTACAACTACGAAGAGATCTCGCATTAGGTTGATATATGTTTTTATTAGCATTCATTTCATATGTGTACATTTCTTCTTGTAGTTCTATTTCATACTTTTGTGTAGTTTGTGCATTTTCTTTAAAATACAAATAGACTTTGCTCTTACGTGGCAAAATTTCTTTGATACACATGGCCCCAATTTGCGTTTTTAGACTATTAATGATTACAAAAACTTCCTTTAATTCTGTCTTATACACTGTTGTTTCCGATATTTTGTGGGATAAAGGATTTAACAATATGTCTAAGTTTCTTATTAATAATAATAATTTGGATATATCGAATTTAGGTATTTTTCTAAAGAACTTGACTGAGAAATCAAGAATGCTACGCAATTTATCATGTGGTAATCCACTATCTTGCAACAAAAACTTCGGTGGAAATGTATCTTTTACCAAGGCTTCAACGGCTTTACGCAAATAATTTGCAGAGGCTGGAAAATCAAAGTTTTTATAGTGTTTCATTGCACGTGAAATATCTGTTTCCGAATCCAATAGCACAGGATATTCCCGCTTTGTGATATCATCTTCGCCTACATACATTTCTTTTCTTAACCATTCTGTATTTTGTTTATGCTGTTTAATTTTATAATTAACAAAATCAAAAAGCATTCTATCATGGGTGAAAAATAAGATTTGATATCTATTGGCAAAATCATCCAACAATAAGTCCATAAGTTTATCTCTATTACCCATATCTAGACTTATCATTAAATCATCCAACACTAATACTTTTAATGCGTCTGGGACAGCTGTATTTATGCGGTAGTCTATGATTGCCAATCTAATGGCAACAGCTACTGCTGACATTTTTGCCTCATTAAGAAATGATTGTGGTTTTTTAATTTGAACCATTTGACCGTTGTAACTTGTGATAATCAAATCTATACGGAAAGCTGTCCATTCATAATTTTTATCTTTCTTAATGTGGGCTGGTGGAGTATATTTTAATTCAAATTTAATGTTATATCCAAGTTTCTTAACAAAATCAGCCCCATGAGCATTTATAAAATCCACCAACTTTGTAAAGTTTTCATTAAAATGTTTTTCAAATGCAAGAAAGTTCTTATATTCCGGACTATGTTTATATACTAGTATTGTATCACCCTTGTAATTTATAGTCTTTCCTGGACCGTTTTTATATTCTTCCCACATTAAACCCGCATTAGTTAAGATTTTACCTTTTAGCGGAAAAGACGGAAAAGTAACATAAGGTAATACAGAATAATTAAAAACCTCATACAGATCAGGGGTCTCGCTATTCTTGAAATCCTGAAACTTAAAGATTGATTGATAATTAATAAAATCAGTTGCTTTACGCGATTCTTGAGCATTAGTATTTCCACAAATGGTACTGTCCAACAAAGACAATACATACTCTGTATTATTATCGGATTTTATCTTTATGTAAGAATCACAATGTTCCTTATTTGTAATTGGACAAATCTTTTTCACAGCATAGACGTTAACTAAAGATTCATCATTGGTACCGAAAGCTTGAAAGTATTTGTCTGTTTCTATCGGTTGCTTGAAAGATGCTTCTAAGAGAGTATATATTCCCCAGAACAAGGAACTTTTACCACTTCCATTTTCTCCGTACAAAAGCAAATGGTTGTTGTTTATATCTATTACTTCTTCTTTGTTGAAAAACTTGAAGTTGGACAATGAAATTTGTGAAATTTTGCTCATATTGTTGCTGTTCTGTGAATTTGATAAATAAAATTATTGCTTCTGGTGTCTAATAGCATTATTTTTTGCCGAACCATATTTTCTGATTGTTGATACCATTTATAGAATGCTTCTATTGTTGTAGCATCAGATTTTCCAGTCCAATCATAGTTGCTCAAATCAGCTATTACATCAATCTGATTATCTTTCATATGTCGTTCAAAATATAATTCATAGAAAATCATGTCAATAATCTCTTCTATATGTGTTGCCAACCTTTTGTTACTTGTATGAGTAAGAATATCTGTACTATTCTTATCGTATAGATAAAGTAAAAAATCTGTTAGTCTTTCAACTATTTTTTCTCCTTTACTTGTTTGTTGCATTTCAGGAACAGGAAATGGTTTTATATAATCTGGCTTAAATCTAAAGAACCCATTTGCCAATACTGTCCCTGTATTTTTCAAATACCACCAAAACAAACGAGAGTTGAATAAAGCCAACCAAAATTTATAACCTTCCTTTACTTCCATTCTTTTAACATATCCATAGACTGTTGTCGTTTGATAAAAAATTCCTTTTTCATCATATGCAAAATTTCCGCCCATAGAAATATCTGGTGCAACTAATTTCTCAAATTTGGCAAATAAAATACCTTGTTTCCTGCTATATTGAAACCATTCTCCATCAATATTAAACCGACCTTTCTCTCTTGTGCGAAGAACATCCTCACATCTCTTCAAATAATTGTATCCTTTTGGGAATAGATCTCCTATCTCTTTTTCTGTATACAGAATTGCTTTTCCACTTTCTAATTTATATGGGAATATCACAAATCGATCTGTTAAAAGATGATCATAACGATGCACATCTTCACCTTTCAATAAAGGTTTCACTAAGCCCTGTTCAATACAAACTTGATATCCGAGTTGTCTGGAGTAGCCAACTAATAAGCCGTTTTCTTCTGTGCAATCATACAAAAAATAAACGTCATCTTTACCCGTTGCGATACCTTGAAATATTTTCTCGAATATATCTCTAATACACCGAGAATGGTTTTCCAATCTTTCTAATATTTCAGTTGTACAACCGGTCGTTAGCACCCACGCCTCTTTATTAAGCTTATCGGCATTTATTTTAGATACTTTTTTGTTGTTGAGTGATTTCAAATATAAATCCAGTTCCTGATTAGTGGTAAGATTTTTATCTAATTCATAATACAATAGCTTATTACTGCTAGGTATAAACCATTGAAGCGCTGTATATGTAGAAGCATTAAACACTTGATATGCTCCAAAATTAATGATTTGGTGTACTGCTTTATTTTCAGAAATAATTGTACGCAGTCCTTTGCCAAAAGCTGCATTTGTCCATTTAACGGGCATAATATAGTTAACAATCCCTTGTTGCTTAATAATTTGCAGCCCTCGTTCTACAAATGTTACATAAAGATCAAAAGAACCTGTTGCAGACTGATACTTTTTGACAAGTTCGTCTGCAAATAGTGGATTTACATCTCTGATGCCTTGAATTCTTAGATAAGGCGGATTCCCTATAATGATATCAAAGCCTGTAAAATTACCTTTTTCGTCAAGTAGTGAAGGAAATTCAAACCGCCATTCAAAAGCATCGGTATAAAGTCTATTATTAATGATATTAGCTTGAAATTCTTCTTTTTTGACTAATTGTTCTTTTAATTTTTTTAATTCGGTCTTTTCTTTTTGTGTACGTTCACCCAAAAGCATAGGAGCTTCTAAAGCTAATATTTTGCCTTTTAACCTTGAGATACTTTCTTTTTCTTGTCGGCTCAGTTCTGTTTTAAAGGCTTTTTTTATCGCTTCAATAGTCTGTCGAAAAAAATTCTTTGTTTCATGATTAGATGTATCAGTATAGTTGCTTACCAACTCTTTATATTTGGGAAGTGTTATTTTTTCACTTTCATTTTTACCTTTATTATATTCAACAAAAACATTCTCAATAGGCGCATCTATAGGATAGCGACTCAGAAGTGAATTACCGCAAGTGATTTTGTAATCTAAGTTAGGAAGTGGTTGTGGCTCATCGGCATCAACAACTAATGCTAGCCAAAAACGCAAACGTGCAATATCTACTGCACCCTGTTCTATATCAACTCCGAATATGTTGTTCTGAATAATATCTCGTTTAGTTTGAGTAGAATCAAAGTTTCCGTGAGGTTCTGCATGTGAATGTAAGTGATGCATTGCGTGATACAATACATAAAGGATACCCATAGGAAATGCACCCGAACCAATCGCTGGATCGCATACTTTTACTTCCTTAAGCAATTGTATAAAGCGAGATGCCACACTCTTTGTTTGGAGTATAGGCATAATAATTCCTTTGTTTATAAGTTGTTCTATTGGTTCGGAATATTGCTCGTCAGATTCGTAAGTCTTCAAATATTGTATAACGCTCTGACGACACATATACTGTACAATCTCCTTTGGGGTATAGAATGCACCTTTATCCTTATTGTCCTCCAAAAGATTCTCAAAGATATGACCCAACATTTCCGGATCGATACCCACCTCACTGTCGTCTGGGTCGTTTTCATCAATGGTAAAATTGTACATAGCGAAGAAATCCATCAATTCCTTGAAATAGGAATATGGAAAATCTATATCCAATTTGTCGATGTTATCTTTCTCGAACAGACCGCCATTAAGGTATGGAATCTTGATATCTTCTCCCAATCTGGTATTGGCTATATCTCCTTCGCGCTTTTCATTCAGTGTATTAAAAAATAGGGGCTCTAGTACATCGCTTAACAGACGATTATTCCCGTTGTAACGTTCGATCAAATGACTAAGATAGTTTTTGTCTCCACCTTTCCAATCAGAGCGTGAGGCAGGAACACCCATCCAGCCCTTTTTCTGAAGAAATTGCAGAAACACCAATCGACCAAGCAGTTTCTTGACATAGTCACGGTTTTGTTTGTTATCGGAAAGGTGTTGAAGGAATTTAGCATATTGAGCCTTATATCCGGCAAAGAACTCCTTATTCAGACGCTCAACAGAGAAAACATCTGTTACATCTGCCAAATAGATAGAACTGTTCTTCTTTTTGGATATTAATTCGTATAAACGATCTGTAGCTGTTCTACACGGCTCATTTTCACCTAAAAGAAATGTGTATCTTTTAGGTGCTGTTTCTGTTTTTGTCAGTTCTCCGTCTTCGTTGAATGAGGTTTGTTTCGCTATAAAAGTCAGACGATAATCAGAAACATTTTTTGAATAGTAAAAAGCTAAAACACCATGAATGACAGACTGATCAATAGTCCTTGCGGTTATTTCACGCAATCCTTTACGATTACGGTTAATAAGAACATTGTCATTAACTTCAAAAGTGTATATAGCTAATGAACGGCCATCATCCAAACGAATCAAACCTGCTTGTCCTCCGTCTTTAATCAAATTATGGGAAACCTGATTAACACGAGTGAAGAATTCGACCTTTGGAAACATCTCTGTCAATATGTCTTTCCACTCATCGAAATTAAATCTGGTAGATAACTTATTTTGTAATTCTTTTGATGTCATGCTTGTAATAATTAAAAATTAAAACTTTCGGAGATAATAATTTCCGGTACTAACTCCTTTGTCGCTTTTATAAGGTTTACACCTTGAATTTCATGAGTGTTTAACTCAACATGTTCAAGTGGGTAAGAAGTTATTATTCTCATAAGTTGTTCTAAAAGAACAACTATTTTAACTGGAGCTTTTTTTGTGGCACTTTGCAATTTGTTTATGTCCCGCTGCAACTGTTGGAATTTTCCTGTAGATATAGCACGTTTGGCCTTTTCTATCAGAGTCAACTCCTCATCTGTTACGTTAGGGACATGCAAAAATCCATCAAGATACGCCAGAGCTTTTTTCTCATTTGGACCTTGGGTAGTAATCACTTTCTTGGTAGCAGCTTTTGCATCTTCTTCTTTCTCTGAGAAAACTTCTATCGCTTTTGCTACTTGCTCATGATGCTTGTCATGCAAAGGAACAGCTTGCTCTTCCAGCCTTGCCTCAAATTCTTTCACAGCTTCCAGAAAGGTAAGTTCTTCTATGCTTCCGTCTTCACGAATGAAAGTAAAGGCATCTCTTCTTTTATTTCGAATAAACGCAATGGTACTCATAGGAATAAGCTTGCTCTTTCTTCCTACACGGGCTCTTAAAGGCATTTTGCATATTCGTTTTATTAAGTCCGGATCATCCTCTTTTAGCTTTCTAAGCCACATCAGATACCGCAATTTCTCGTCTCTTTCCTCATCTGCATTCTTATCAAATAGCCCGAAACTTTCTGGATTTTCATCTGTTGAATAAATTTGGCTGTCTTCACCCAAAGCAGCATGGAAAGCAAAGAGTTTCATTTTGGCTTTTTTCTCCAGCTCTATGTCGTTGTTTACTTTGGCCGTAGGAAAGAAGTTGAATATATGCACCTCTTTGGCTGTACTTCCGATACGGTTTACACGCCCAATTCGTTGCATCAGTCTGGTAGAGTTCCAAGGTGTATCGTAATTGACGATAACATTGGCACGATGCAGGTTTACACCTTCAGCCAGCACCTCAGTAGAAATAACTATATTATAATCATTTTTTTTCTCTCCTTTATAATTGGCATCAAAATTAGCCTCAAGGACAGGCATCTTGTCGTTACGATTATCACTCTGAACAGTCAAAACACGGTTAAACCCGTTTGCTTTCAATGTATCTGACAAGTACTTGGTAGTTTCCTTACTTTCAGAAAAAACAACAAGCTTACCTTCCTGATTGATTGACTTGTCAAACAGTTTACTTTTCAGATATTCATTTATAAAAATATCCAATTTCGGGTCGTATGTTATTTTATTCCATGCTTCCACCAGTTCTTCCAAAATATGTCCGTCATCTTCCAAGCCTTCCTTAAATCCAGGCTCAAAGTCTTCAGGGGTACATATTTCAATCGTTGGGTCGGTATATTGCGCCTCTTCTATCAATTGAATCAGTTCTTCTTCCTTTCCTTCGCTTAATAATTCATTAACTTTCAGATTCGGAGCTATATATATTACGCCTTTTTCAAACATGCCTAACATAACTTTGTTGGCCTGATAGTATCTCTTCAGAGATTGCTTGAATGCATAGAAACTACTGTCTATTCGCTTGACAAGCAATGTTTTCATAATACCTGCCAATTGAATGGATATCATATCTGCTTTTTTATACTTGGCTTTTTTCTTTGGAACCAAATATTTAATTGCCTGATAGCGATAGTATTTCAATACATTATTTTCTTTACCTCCTAAATAATGGATTGTTTTATCATACAATGCTTCTAATTCAGCATCCAACTGATAGTAAATCTTATGGGGAGGCTTTACATCAGGAAAATGTACATTTTGTTCTTCCAAATCTTTCCGATATGCTTCATTTTCCATTAAATCCGTACGTGTACGACGAACGGTTAATGGTTCAACTACCTTTGTTCGAATCTTTTCGTAAATAGCTTTTATCTCTTTAGATATTTGCTCTATATCTTTTTGCTTTTTTACCTTCTTGTATTTATCGATTTGTTCACGAAAGAAACGCTGTAAATTTCCTTCTTCCAAAGTGCTGTCTTTGGAATCCTGAAACAGATAAACCAAGTTGGCTATATCTTCGGGCCTGTTGTTCAACGGAGTTGCAGAAACAAGTATCACTTTCTTATCGTGCAGGCTACCATCAGCATGCAGAGTTTTAGTCTTGCAAAGTTTCTGTAGATCGTTGTACATAGATGCTGTATCACTTCTGAATTTATGGGCTTCATCAACGATAACCAAATCATAAAGTGACGGATCCTTTATTTTATGCAAGCTTCCATTTGTGATAATCTTGTAATTGTCAAGTTTAAACTTTGTCATTGTTCTTTCCCAACCTTCTTTAAGAGCTGGCGGAACAATAATCAATGTATGAGAGCGATGCATTGGGAATCCGTTAGCAAAGAAAAATTTCTTGGCAATGAGGGCAGCAACAATGGTCTTTCCCAATCCAACTACATCGGACAGGAAAAAACCGTTATGTTTCATCATTTTTGAGTAACCATCATTTACGGCATCAACCTGATAAGATAATTTTTTATACCCTTTAGGTAAGTCTGACACTGAATTTGGATCGAAATCTATACTACGTCCAAAGTATTCTAAAAGGAACTTCAGGTAAACTTCATATGGCGTAAATTCAGTATTCAGATAAGATTCTTTTTTTATTTTCTCAATATGTGTGATATCAATCGCGACAGATTCAGCCCATAGCTTCTCAAAGGTTTCTGTAGCAAACTGAATATCATCATCATATCTTAGTTCTACATTAAATTCAAAGTTTTTCTCCAGTCCGGCTTCTGTCAAATTGCTGGAGCCAGTAATGACAGAACCATAGCCATGAGGATGATATACTTCTTCACGAAAGATATAGATCTTGGCATGTATGTTTTGTTTGGGATGAATACGCATTTCTATTCTGCCGGAAACAATATCTTCAATAAACTGATACATTCCGTCTTCCACTTCCTTGTCGTACTTAGCCTCTTGGATATTCTTTTTTATATCATTGAAGAATTCCTCTTGTGACTGCTCGTCGTTTGGATTAAAAAGCAATCCCTGCTGGTTGGCCTGATAAGTCAGCTTGTCCACATTGATGCCTACTAAGATTCTAATATGTGGGGTCTGTTGAATAAACTTTCGGATTCTAAAATATCCGGAAGCTCTGAAATACCCTACAAGCGCATCAAAGAAATGCACTTTTTTATACTTGAAAACTCCTTCTATCTTTTCAAGGAGGGTATTTTCTTTTTCGTTAGTAAAGAAATTTGTTCCCATAATTATTGCTTAGTAGTTACAATCAAGTTTCTTACATCAATATCCAATTTCTCAGCAATTTGCATCAACATCTCCAGAGACGGTTGCATTTTGTTTGAACACCATTTAGACACAGTAGATGGATCTTTTCCTAATTGCTCCGCAAGCCATTTACCTGTTTTCTTTTGCTCAACTAAAACGACTTTAATCCTATTTATATCTTTCATTGTATATCCTTTTATTGGCGTATAAGGCAAATATACTGATAATATATGGAATGAGAACAATGAAGGGATAAAAATTACCATCTTATTTTACGTTGTTTTTTCTTTTTCTTCTTTCTGAAATAATCGTCCGAATAACCTTCTGGTTGTTCCGTTTGCGGGTTCAAAGTGAACAGACCTAAAGAACCGCTGTACAATTCACTGCCATGCGATTCCTGTTGCCATGTTGGTTCACTCTGAACAGCTACCTGTCTTTGGGTTTCCGAATGTGACGGTGTCTTTAACGCGGCATCTATCTTGGTATAGCTGAACTGTCTGTCTATCTTGGAGCCGCTGAAGGAATAGCCGTTCATGATGAACACGATACCCTGTACTTCATCTGAATTTCCCTTGTATTTGAACCGTACATCCACTCCCTTTTCGTTTAATCCGGCAATCAGCTCCTTCCAGTTTCCGGCCTTTCTGACTTCCGCTTTAAGCAGACTGTAAAGTTCATATTTTGTCTTGTCCGGTTCCCTCAAGCGTTCAGTCTTGACATGATCCTTGCCTTTGGCCATGTGCAGACCATATTTCAAGGTCAGTTCCTTGCAGATGCGTGCACTCCGTAACCGCTCGTTTTTGTCGGATATGGTCCTGCCATCATTGTCTATCCGGTTGTAGGCAATATGTATATGGGGATGCTCCTTGTCGAAATGTCTGGCTATAAAGAACTGTGTGTTCCTTATGCCCATCCATTCCATGTATTCCAAAGCTATTTCTGCCATAATCCGGCTGGTCAGCCTGCTTTCATCCTCTTTGGAAAATCCCAGTGCAATGTGTCCGACCGGTCTGGATACTTTCGGATTCATACCGGCCTGTGCTTCGAAAGCCTTTGTTATTGTGTTAACATCCTCAATGAACAAGCCGGCATGTGCGATAATCCTGGCATTCTTTTTACTGTCAATGATATAGCCGGTAACCTCACGGAATCCGCTTCCCTTTACAATCTTCGCAATCATAGCAGGATATGGTTCAGCAGTTCTTCGATTCTTGCCACCTGTACACGGCATTCCAGTTTTGCCGTATCGAATCCTCCGGCATTTGCCTTATGAGCCAGCTGGTTCAGATTGTTCGCCATACCGCATAGCTTACGGATATAGTCGGAATGTTCCGCTGTAAGTCTTTGCCGGACATATCCCTTACGGAAACATTCCCTCAGGTATTCGCTTGCCGATATACCTGCGCTTCTTGCCCTGCTTTTCAGCGTGTAGTAATCCGGTGTCGCCAGTTTCACGGTAACACGGTATTTCAGTTTGTCGGTCGTACTCTTGGGAGGACGGCCGCCCTTGTTGTTTCTTTCTGTATTCTGTTTCTTTTCCATCTGTTGACTATTGTATAAAATGAATGTACTGATTAGACCAGCGGGATGAGCCTCTCACTGCGTCCAGTAGTGGGAGCAAGCGGTTTCGGTCTGCCCGAAACACAAACTTGCTCCCACTAAAAACCAGAATCCCGCTATTTTGAGCGTCTCTGAATATGCTCCCTATAAATTGGGGAGAAATAATACCGTTGTCGGTATCATCTTATGGAGGGGACAGGCCTGTTTTTCCGTTTCTGTTCATCATGTATTTTCTCATTTAGTTTACCATGTTCCGATATATCTCGGAATGAATTGTCTGGCAAAAAAAGAATATAAGTTTCCAATAGTCAAACAGTTGGTCGGGATGTGGCAACAATGTAGCCTGTTGCACTTTGCATATAGGGCAATCGGTGTGGAATGCGGCATTTTTCCTGTTTGATGAAACAATGAACCGGGGATTCAAACAGTTACTGATCTATTGACTTGAATATTCACTGACTTAATGTCGTATTGTCGTACTGTAGTAAACATTCATGTCTGTGAATCATTGAAGGAACACTTCTTTGCTTCCTTATCTAATCAATGGTTTGGAAAAGTGATGAAGTAAGGTTACATGGAAATAAACCATTCCTTATCCATTGCTATGGACATTTATTGAATCAGGTTCATAGATCTTTTATTCTGTAATTCATTATTGGATGGAGTCCCTGAATGTAGGAATATTTGCAGAAAAATGATATGAATGTGACCTCATAACTAGGATAATCAGCGCCACATGCTGCCAGTTAAGCGGAAACCATTGCCTTTCAGAATATATGGCTTTTCTTTGTCGCAAACAACGAAAAAAGAATAAACATCAATCAACAAAAAAAGGAAACGATATGGAATTTGTAGGAATAGAAAAACAACTGTTTGAGGAATTGGTGCGTAAGTTTGAATACTTTGAGCATCGGGTCATGGAAATTTGCAACCGGGAGAACGATAGGGCGCTGCACAAGTGGATGGACAATCAGGACGTATGCCGGTGTCTGAACATTTCACCCCGTACCCTGCAGACACTCCGTGATAACGGTACCCTGCCTTTTTCTCAAATCAATCACAAGATATTCTATAAGCCGGAAGATGTGCAGGGTATCATCAAGAAAGTTGAGGACAGAAGAAAAGAGGCTCTTTACAGAGGACGTAACATATAACAGTTAAACAATAACCACTAAATCCATAATAACATGAGTGAACTGAGAACAGACAGCAGAGAATGGGTACACCGTATCATGGGAAGTCTTGACCGTATGCTGGTCGGGATTGAGAATCTGGCGGTCGGAAACCGTCCCGTACTGGGTGGCGAACGCTATCTGACCGACAAGGAAGTGTCGGCACAATTGAAACTGAGCAGACGCACGCTTCAGGATTATCGTAATGAAGGGAGAATATCCTATTATCAGTTGGGAGGTAAGATACTTTATCGGGAGAGTGATATTGAGAAAATGCTTCAGGAGAATTATCGTGAAGCATATATGAGTAGTAAATAAAAGAAAGGCATAAAGGCTGTGTACCGGTCTGGATGAACCGATGTCACACAGCCTTTATGCTTGCATGATGAACAATTATACATCTTCAGGCATGGGGATGACAAGGATAGACTCACTACACCGGATTCCGTAGAATACGTCACGAACCCGCCCCTGTTGGGGTATCAGAATACCCTTTTCTACCAGATCTTTTATATCGCGTGCTGCTGTATCCGGTGATACCTTTACACGTTTTGCCCAGTTCTTAGCCGTCAGTTTGCCGGGATAACCGTCCAAATATAAATTCAAGACTTCACGTTGTCGTTCGGACAGGACTGTTTCGGCATGGGTTTGCCAGAATATGGCCTTGTTAAGAACCTTCGACAATGTTTCGTCGGATTGCTCGACAGAACGGAGCAGACAGTCAAGATACCAGATGATCCATTCAGTAATCTCGCAATTTCCCTTCTGTGTTTTCTCCAATATGTCGTAATACTGTTTTTTATCCTTGTTTATCTGATGTGAGATACTGAAAAAACGCATTTTTGAGTTTTCGGCCTGTGAAAGTGCCATATCAGCAATGGCTCGTCCGATTCGTCCGTTTCCGTCATCGAAAGGATGGATGCATACAAACCACAAATGGGCTATCGCCGATTTTACATAGCCGTTATGTGCATCTGAATTGAACCAGTCCAGAAACCGATTCATTTCTTCGTCTATTCTTTCAGGAGCAGGCGCTACATAATGTACCTTTTCCCGACCGAACATTCCAGAAATAACTTTCATCTCTCCACTGCGGTATCGGGCTACATCTATTTTCGTTGGACCGCTCCATCCGGTAGGAAACAGGCAGTTGTGCCAGCCAAAGAGTCTTTCATGGGTAAGCGGCCTGTTGAAATTGACGGTTGCGTCAAGTGCCATTTCCACTACTCCGTCTATATATCGTGAGGATTCGGTCGGATTCGGTAGTTGTACTCCGAGTTTGCGGGCTACAGATGAACGTACCTGCTCATTGTTCAATTCCACTCCTTCAATTTCTGATGATGCAATGATGTCATGAGAGATGGATTCAACTACGGCAGACATCTTGTCGTTAAAACCGATTACACTAAGACGTCCCATCAGATAACCGACAGCTTTGTTTACCTTGTTCAGTTTCTCACCGACAAGTTCCTTGTTCCACGAAAAGGAAGGCCATTCTTTATGTTCATGTATATACATAGGCATCACTGTTTTCTGCAAATATACGGTTTTGCGGATAATTAACCGCAGATTTTGCGGCTTATTATCCGCATGAAATAGTAAAATCAATATTTATCAGCATTTTAGATATGACTTATGATTTCCATTCACCATGCAGATAACCATTGACTTTTCAGATTGGAACAGTCTGCTTATTATATACTCACGTAATTGTTGTGCCGGATAAGTATTAATCTGAAAGGCAAGCGAAAATATCATTTCCAGGTTATAGACTACCTGATACCCCTCTTTTAACGGAATACGTTGTTCTGCGGTGAATGGTTGCAATATCCCAAGTTTATATATTCTTTTTTTCGCAGCCCTTAAAGTCGGTGCAACTACATTGAACAAGCCGACAAGTTCGGCTTCGTCCATACGAATCTTATCAGGATGGACAGCAGGAATAACAATCCTGCCGTCCTCCATTATATGGATAATGTCTCTTTTCATAAGCTACAGGCAATTTGAAAGTACATCCCTTACATTATTCATATCTTTCAAAATGGAACTGTCGAGTACCCTTGCATAGTGCTGCGTCATCTTGATATTGGTGTGACCGAGCATTTTGGCTACATTCTCAATGCTTACCCCATTGGCCAAACAGACAGATGTGGCGTATGAGTGACGGGCAGTGTGTGTAGTCAGGTTCTTCTTTATCAAACACAGGTCGGCAATCTCTTTCAGGTAGCTGTTCATCTTCTGATTGCAGGGGACAGGCAGTAATACTCCTTTCTTTTTGCAGGCAGGATAATCTGCATATTTTCTCAGGATTTCCAAAGGAATATCCAACAGCGGGATATTACACATGTTCTTTGTTTTCTGACGTGGCTTCCTGATCCACAGGTTTCCGTTGTTGTCTTTTACGATATGCTCAGAGGAAAGTTGTTGCACGTCGATAAAAGCCAAACCGGTAAAGGCGGCGAAAATAAAAACATCACGGACTACGGTGATTCGCTCCAGAGGAAATTCCTTGTGGTAGATAGTCAGCAGTTCGTCCATGGTAAGAAATTCACGGATTACTTCTTTTTCGTGGAATTTGATACCGATAAACGGGTCTTTGGCTATCCATTCATTGGCCAGTGCCAGATTGGTAATTTTCTTCAGACATTTCATATAACGGATAACGGTATTTTGCTGACATTCCTTTTCAGTCTTCAAATAAAATTCAAAGGCACGTACCAGCTCACCGTTGACTTCCGCCAGCGGCAGATCATCCTTTCCGTATTTCTGTCTGATAAGTTCGGCAAGATAGCGCTTGCAGCTTTCATAACGGCGAACGGTAATCAGGGCGTAGTCTTTCCCGACCAGGGCACGGCATTGGTCATTGTGCTCCTGCATGGTGCCGATAAGAGTGCGTACCGCTTCCGGTTCTTTGTCTTGTCCGAAAAATATTTCCTGCAACAGACGCGCTGTTATAGGCTGGTTCTGTTCTTCCAGTTCACAAAAAATCTGATGTAATTTGATTCTCGCATTTTCGATATAGGCATTCAGATCGCATGATTTGCGGCTTTTTCCTCTGGCAGATTCCTTTGCCTGACTCCAGAGAGACGGATCAATGCTTTTACGGATGTTGTTTTCAACTCGCGTACCATCTACAGTGATACGCATACACACGGATGCTTCTCCGTTTTTCAGCAGCTTGGTCTTCTTCAAGAAGAAAAGCACATTGAATGAACTTCTTTTCATTTTCCTACAGTTTTTAGTTTGTACAAAAGTAGGAAACCGACCACGTTTTCTTGATACGCAAAACATTGCAAATCAGTGAGAAAGACTCTAATTCGGTGGAGATTTTTGCTCCACCTTTTATCTCCACCTTTTGCTCCACCTCAAACGGTAATATTTTGCCGTTTTTTTGCGTGCTTGGGGAAAACAAAAAATCCCGATTTCGCTTGGAAATCAGGATTTTACTGTCTTTTGCTTTTCTTCAAAGTGGTGCCACCAGGAATCGAACCGGGGACACAAGGATTTTCAGTCCTTTGCTCTACCAACTGAGCTATGGCACCAATCTCTTTTGGTTTGCGGTTGCAAAGGTATGCAATATTTTTGATTGTGCAAACTTTTGGGAGGAAAAAACGCAGTTTAAGGTGCTGAAAGTTGGTTTTTGGATGTTTAATGTAAATGGGAGAGTGGAATATGCGATGAAAGATGAACAGAAAAAAAGGTGAACGATGAAAAATAAGATTCCAATCGTTCACCTTTTTGACAGCTGTTATTGTTTAAGCGGGTTCCAGCCTTGCGCTTTGAGTTCCAGTTCGTTTCCGTCACGGGTAACTAATGCGCAGCCTAGTTCTGCTTTGGTGATGTGTCCGATGACTTTGACATCCTTGATTTGTGAAACAGCTTCGTGAGCCGTCAGTGGAACTGTGAACAGAAGTTCATAGTCTTCTCCACCATTCAATGCGCACGTGGTCAGATTCATGTTGAATTCTTCAGCCATGACCGCGGTTTGATAATCAATCGGGATTCTTTCTTCATAAACCCGGCAACCGGTTCCGCTCTGTGAACAGATGTGCATAAGTTCAGACGAAAGCCCGTCGGAAATGTCCATCATGGCTGTTGGCTTAATACCTGCCTTGGCCAGTGCCTCGATGATGTCCTTGCGCGCTTCCGGTTTTAGAATGCGTTCCAGCAGATATTCTTTTCCGGCAAAGTCCGGCTGAACATCTTTTTCTCCCTGGAAAACGGCTTTTTCGCGTTCCATGAGCTGGAGTCCCATGTAAGCAGCACCCAGATCCCCTGAAACACAGATCAGGTCTGTATCCTTGGCTCCGTTCCGATAGACCACCTGATCCTTGGGTGCTTCGCCGATGCAAGTAATCGAGATGGCGAGACCTGTAACAGATGAGGTGGTGTCACCTCCTACGATATCTACATGATGAAGCTGGCAGGCAAGTTTCAGTCCTTCGTAAAAGTCTTCCAGATCTTCGATGCAGAAACGTTTGGAAACGGCTAGAGAAACCGTGATCTGTTTCGGCGTTCCGTTCATGGCATAGATATCCGAAAAGTTGACCATGGCTGATTTGTATCCCAAATGTTTCAGCGGAGTGTAGACCAGGTCGAAGTGCACTCCTTCCATAAGCAGGTCGGTCGTTACCAGCACTTGCTTTTCCGGAAATTCCAATACGGCCGCATCGTCGCCGATGCCATATTTACTTTCCGGGTTTTCCAGTTTGATGTCTTGGGTGAGGTGTTTGATCAGTCCGAATTCGCCCAAGGTTGCAATTTCAGTTCGATTATTTTCGTGCATAGTTTTTGTTATGATCTGTTGATTAGTTCTTTCATGATGGTAGTCATGCGCGGCTGAGCTTCATCGGCAGCCTTTTGTACCTCTTCGTGGGATACTTCAACGATTTTTCCTTCTACGCCCAGGTCGGTAATGACTGACATGCCGAATACCTTGATGCCACAGTGATTGGCAACAATGACTTCGGGCACGGTAGACATGCCCACGGCATCAGCTCCCAGAATCCGGAACATTTTGTATTCAGAAGGTGTTTCAAATGTCGGTCCTTGAGTACCAATGTAAACCCCTTTCTGTACCTTAATTCCTTTTTCCTTTGCTATTTCGGTAGCTTTGTCAATGAGTTCCTTGGAATAAGCCTCGCTCATGTCCGGGAAGCGCGGTCCGTAATCAATGTTCTTGCCGCGTAACGGATGTTCGGGGAAGAAGTTGATATGGTCGGTTATGATCATCAGATCTCCAATTTCAAAGTCAGGATTGGTTCCTCCTGAAGCATTGGATACGAACAAAGTCTTAATGCCTAGTTCTCGCATGACACGTACCGGGAAGGTGACTTCTTTCATGGAATAGCCTTCATAGAAGTGGAAACGTCCCTGCATGGCCATAATGTCTTTGTTTCCCAGTTTGCCGAAAATAAGTTTTCCGCTGTGTCCTTCTACGGTTGAAACGGGAAAGTTGGGGATCTCGGCATAGTTTATTTCGTATTTCTCGGTAATCTCATGTACCAGACTTCCAAGTCCGGTTCCTAAAATAATGGCTGTTTCCGGATGGGTGTGCATTCTGGCCTTAAGAAAGGCTGCTGTTTCTTGAATCTTTTCTAACATATTCCTTGATTTTGAGGTTGAATAATTCTTCTTTTCCTAAAAACTTTACTTCAATGGGAAGTACTTCTATATAGGGTTTCAAAGCATCTTCCAGTAAAGGGTGACAGATCAGGCGTGCAGCATCTTTTTCTGTTGTAATAATACTTCGTTTCCCGGAAGGCAGTTCCCGGAAAGTATTATTTATTCGTGTCAGATCTGCAGCGCTGAACTGGTGATGGTCTCCAAAGCAGAGCGGGTGAACATATTGGGTATGTTTTAAAAGCTCTTGATGCAAAGGACCGGGGGAGGCGATACCTGTCACCAATAACAAATGTTCATCTGCCTGTATATCGTTAAGCTCCCGTTCGGGGCGACAGGCAAAAAGCGGTTGAAGCTTCCCGTATGCCATACGGGTGAAAAAGACTTCTTGTCCGGCTTGTGGATGTAGTTGTTCGCATATATGCTTTTCTTCTTCACTGTTAAGCTGCTCGGGACATTTGGTGATGATGAACATGTCTGCCCGTTGTTTGCCGCAAAGAGGTTCTCTCAAACGCCCGGCCGGGAGCAGAAGGTCATTCCAGACGGGTCGGTTATAGTCGATCAGAAGGATGTTTAGTCCTGGCTTCACATACCGGTGCTGAAAGGCATCGTCCAAAATGATTGCTTCGGTAGGGGGAAGCACATGGTTGCTCATCAGTTGTTGAATACCGTGGCAGCGGTCTCGGTCTACTGCCACTCGGATCTCTGGATACTTGTGAGCCATCTGATAAGGCTCATCTCCAATCTCGTTTGCCGATGATTGGGGAGTTGCCAGCACAAAACCTTTTGATTGCCGTTTATATCCCCGGCTCAGAACGGCTATGTTATAGTCTTGTTGCAATAGCCGGATCATATATTCTGTGTGAGGGGTCTTCCCGGTTCCTCCGACTGTAATGTTGCCTATGTTGATGACGGGCAGGGGGAAACGCTGGGATTTCAGTATGCCGGCATCAAATAGAAAATTACGTAGCCGGACCCCGATCCCATATAAGAAGGAAAGGGGCCTCAGGCTCTGATAGATTTTGACAGCTGACGGTCTTCTCATAATTACTGGATACTGAGCTCAAAGGGAATTCGTGTTTGCAGACGATCTGCCTTATTCAGATTTTTCAATAAGGTGAAACCTTTGCTGAAATCGCCGAATGTTGCTTCAACCTGGCTTTGGATATAACTGTCCTTGCGGGTTTTCATTAGAGTGGTCAAGAAGTCTTCCGGTTTAGGATAAGCTACAACATTATAATTCTCTATTTTGGCATGTTGGCTGGCTGCCTTCAGTGCTGTCTGGAGATTGCCCAGCTCGTCGACAAGTTTCAGTTCTTTCGCCATTGCTCCTGTCCAGACTCTTCCCTCTGCGATCTTTTTCAGATCTTCAATAGGCATGTTGCGTCCTTCTGCGCATCGTCTGGTGAAAAGTTCGTAGCCGTTGTTGACCGATTGCTGTATTAAGGCTTTTTCTTCAGCATTGAGCGGGCGTGCAATATTGCCCAGATCAGCCAGTTTGTTTGTTTTTACTCCGTCAATGTGCAAATCCAGTTTTTGGGTGACGAGTTCTGAAAAATCTGGAACCATACCGAATATGCCGATCGAGCCGGTTAAGGTTGTTGGCTCTGCTACAATCCAGTCAGCGGCACACGAGATATAATAACCTCCGGATGCTGCATAGTCTCCCATGGATACGATGACAGGCTTTTCTTCTTTAAGTAACTTGACTTCTCTCCAGATCTGTTCAGAACCGTATGCGCTTCCTCCCGGAGAATTGACACGTAACACTACGGCTTTGATGTTTTTGTCTTCCCGTAATTTGCGGAGGTCTGTGATGACTTTTTCAGAGTTAATGCCTTCTTCGTTATAATTGTAGGATGAAGAATTGTCGATTTCTCCGTATGCATAATAAACAGCAATAATGTTGCTGCTCTTATCTCGCGGTGTATTGCGTTTGACATTGATCATATCAGATAATGTCAATGTATGGAGCTTGTCTTTTTCTTTAAGTCCAATTTGTGATTTTAAGTAGGCGAGTACCTCGTCTTTATACATTAAAGTATCTGCCAGCCCATTGGCTATACATGAATCAGCCAGTTGGAAATCCATATATTGATCTGCCAGGATATTTAATTGTTCTTGAGTAAGCTGGCGTGACTGGGCGATGTCATCAGTCATTTGGTTCCAGATGGACTGTACAAACGCCTGTGTCTGTTCTTTGTTGGCCGGACTCATTTCTGTTCCGATCAGTGGCTCAACGGCGGATTTATAAGTTCCAACTCTGAATATTTGTACGTTAATCCCAACCTTTTTCAACAAATCTTTTACGAATAAAGTTTGTGCACTAAGGCCATGCCATGAAATGCTTCCTGATGGGTTGAGGATTATTTTATCGGCTATACTTGCCAGATAGTATCCGCTTTGAGAATATCCTCCTCCATAAGCGATAATAAATTTGCCACTTTCTTTAAAATCAGCAAGTGCTTGTCGTATTTCCTGCAAAGAAGCAGATCCGCAGCTGAAATTTCCAACGTTAAGATAGATGCCTTTTATTTGATCATTTTCTTTTGCCTTTGCAATAGAGGCAGAGATGTCGTTAAGTCCATAAACAGATTGCTCCTCATCTAATAGTTGATCGATAGGAGTTGGCTGATAACGTTCTGCAATGCTTCCCTGCAGATCTAGAACGAATACTGAATTGTTGTGCACAGTAGTTTCTGTTTCAGAGGAGGCTAGGAGGCCTGCAACACTGGCAATACCTATTATCATAAAGATAAATCCTGTAACTAATAAGCCCAGAATTGTAGCCAGGGTAAATTTGAAGAATTCTTTCATCGTTTTATCGTTTTGTAATTGTTTATAAACAACAAAGTTAGTTCTTTTATTGGAAAAAGCAAATGGCTTATGGGGAAACAAATCAATAAATGCCTGATGTTGACAAGTATTTAGAATTTGTTTCTGCCCATTCTCATTATTCCTTGTTGAGGGGACTCTGCTGGCGGATCAGCCAAACAAGGACGGAGCTGTAAGTTTCAAACTATCCTCTCCCTGCACAGTAAAATCTTAAATGTAGAAAAAATAATGTAGTGCAAAGCTTTCCGGCTTACATGAGATCTTTTGTGCTATAATGTTTGCTGGCTTTATGAGATTTCCAGTAAATATTAAGGTTGTCTGGGATTTTAGTAGATGACAAAAAATAAAATTCTATTGTTAAGCATTTAATTATCAATAGATTGTATTTGCAAAAATCCCTGAAAATCAGTAACTTTAAAGAAAAGTTAGCCGCTTTCTCTATGAAGACTACTGATTCCAAGGACTTGGCCAAAGTTAACCAAATCCTCCCGATTATGCAAGAGTATTTTGGAAAATCGATGAATCTGGCCCGCATTAAGCTTATGGCTTATATGCTGCATGCACTTTGTGTGGTGCAGACTGTGAGCCTTCACAAACTGGCTTCGGCAATGCCTACGTCGGTTGAGCGTGATTCCAATCTGCGCCGCATTCAGCGATTCATCGCCAACTATGCCTTGAACCTCGACCTGGTGGCAATGATGATCTTCTCGTTGCTTCCTGTTAAGAATGGTTTGGTTTTGAGTATGGACCGCACCAACTGGAAGTTTGGAGAGTTCAATATCAATATACTCACCCTCGGCATTACCTACAAAGGTGTTGCCTTTCCATTACTGTTCAGTCTTTTGAACAAACGGGGCAATTCCAATTGGGAAGAACGCAAGGATATCATGGAGCGGTTCATCCGACTTTTTGGACATGACTGCATCGACTGCCTTGTGGCCGACCGCGAGTCATCGGCAAGGAGTGGATTGGATGGCTTAACGACAACAGGATTCGATACTATATCCGTATTCGGCAGGATATTGGGGTTGTCAAGCCCTCCACAGGAGAAAGAATCAGAGCGTGGTGGCTCTTCAATTCCCTTAAAGTCGGACAGGAGAAATTCTACTACAAGCTCTTTTTGCATAAAGGGCAGTATGTCTATCTTGCAGGAAGTCGAATCAAAAACTCTGACGGGATACCCGAACTTCAGATCCTGATCTGTTTCAATCGACCTGAAGATGGAGTAGCGACCTATAAAAAACGCTGGGAGATTGAAACGGCATTCCGTGCCATGAAATCTTCGGGCTTCAACATCGAGGACACCCACCTGCGTGACAGAGTGCGTATCGCACGTCTGTTTGCGATGGTCTGCATGGCTCTTGTATGGGCGTATCTCGTTGGTGAACATAAAGATATATACGTTAAACCGATAAAAATTCTGAAGCATGGGCGAAGGGCTAAGTCATTGGTCAAGTATGGTCTTGAGGAAATCTCAAACGTGCTTTTTCGACCGACATACACACCCAAATTCGATGTATTCAAATTTTTGTCATGTACTTAAGAAGGAAATAGTAGTTTAATCTGAAAATATCCAATGTTTTAACGCCTTATAAATCCCATCCTCGTCCACAGAAGCAGTAACATAATCAGCAACTTCTTTTACAGAAGCATTGGCATTACCCATAGCGATGCCAATGCCAGCCTGTTTGATGATAGGAATGTCATTCCCTCCATCACCAAAAGCCATTGTTTCCTCTATTTTAATTCCTTGATGAGACACAATCGACAACAAGCCGTATCCTTTATCCACATTCTGAGCCGTAATATCAATGAAGTCCGGACACCAACGACTGGAAATACATTCCGTAAGATGTGGCATGATTATTCTTTCTTCTGCATCAGATATAATTGGAGTCAGTTGTAGAATACGCTGTTTCAATATGGGTTCCATCGGTACATTTTCCTTCAGATTTTGGACATTCAACATTTGACGAAAAATCACATCAACCTTATCGTTGCTATTATACACAGCTAAGTCATTTTCTCCAACGACCATACAAGCAAAGTTCATTTTATCTGCCAACCGTATAACCGTTGATATGTCATTTTCTGATATAGGATTGCAGGAAATAACCTGTCCTTTAATAAGGCAATATGCTCCATTAGTCGTGATATATCCATCTATCAGGTGCTTTATGCTATCAATGTTATTTATCAACGATAAAGGGCGTCCCGTCGAAATATAAATTTTGATGCCTTTTTCTTTGGCTCTTGTAATGGCTTGGATTGCCGATTGCGGAATCTGGTGGGTGTTGAAACTTACCAGTGTTCCGTCTATGTCGAAAAACAGTGCTTTAATCATTTCGTATTCTTCGTGCATTCATTAAACAATAATCTCTTAATATGGAAAAATACATCAGTATTTTTCATGGTACCTTGAAAATTCTCAGAACCGGGTCCATAAGAAAACATAGGAACCATAGTTCCTGTGTGTATCATCCCGTGCATTGCCCATTTAGCCATGACTTCATGTTTTTGTATGTTTCCATCAGTAAGAGCCATGCCCGAAGCTTCCGGACCTCCAACTACGATAACGAGGGTATTTCCTTCTTTTTCTGCAAAGTCCAAGGCAATACCTATGGCTTTGTCAAGGTCTATGGTTTCCAATCCGACTAATTCTGTATTGCGTGCATGAGAAGCCCTGTCTATGAACATATCGCCAACCAACAGAAAAAAGCCTTTGTTGCGTTGACTTAAAAAGCTTATTGCGGAACGGACTGATTCTGTGAAGATATTTCCGCGCCCGTGCAAAATGTCCGGCATACTTGATTCTGATGTAAATATCGCCAATTTCCTATCACGTGTATTTCCTATTCCATCTATGTCTTTTGCGATATTGTAGCCCTTTCCTTTCAATTCATCCAGTAAGTCCCTGTCATTTTCATTTTTCTGGAAATAACTCATTCCTCCTCCAATAAAGACATTTGGAGCTTGTTTTACATAGGCTTTGGCTATTTCATCTTTTTGTATCCTGCTTTCAACATGAGCGATAAACGGAGCTATACTCCCTTCCAATAATGTATTGGCTGATACAATACCCGTTGCAAGCCCAATTTCCATTGCATATTCGATAATGGATTTTAAGGGTTTCCCGTCGGGGCTGATACCGATTGCTCCTTTACGGGTATTTGTGCCCGAAGCTATAGCTGTTCCGTGAGATGGACCATCACCATTGAAATCTGTCAAAGAATTTGTCTTTACTAATCCGATGGAACGCATACGCTCTATATTAAGAGGTTCTTCACTCATAATCATGCCTGTCTGCCATTGAGCCAAGCTCATGCCATCACCAATAAATAGAATAATGTTCGTTTCATTCTTCGTATCATTCAATATTTCAGCTTTCAAATAAAAAGGATACGCAGCGAATACAAAAACGACCCATAATGCTTTAAGAAGCTGTTTTGAATTTCTCCAAAAAGTTTTTCTTGGCTTGATGTATCCCGTTTTTCGTGTGTGCTTTGGGCGATTTTTTGGTCCTTTTCGCTCCTGTTCTTCGTCAGATAGCCCGCTATCTTCCTCATCACAGAAGCGAAAATGCCTCAAAAACTCATCCCAAATCATCGCACGATCATTACTGTCCACTAAAAATCGCAAATAGTTCTTTGAAATAATTGAATTACA
>ENA-OOQP01000199-OOQP01000199.1-human-gut-metagenome-genome-assembly--contig:-NODE-199-length-32436-cov-2.156172_pt1 | contig 32436 bp, 28 predicted proteins | sample MGYA00241266_ERZ501171 | MGnify/ENA primary metagenome ERZ501171 (study PRJEB25962, sample SAMEA2042501) | human gut metagenome | biome: human gut; feature: human-associated habitat; material: faeces...
TTCTCCACGCGGTAGCCGTTTTCCAGAAATACCGCCAGGTCACGCACAAGGCTGGTGGGTTTGCAGGAAATGTAAACAATACGCTCCACACCGTAGTTTATAATTTTCGGAAGTGCCTTGGGATGAATGCCGTCCCTCGGCGGGTCTAAAATAATGAAGTCAGGCTTTTCGGTGATGTCATCCAGTACCTTCAATACATCTCCCGCTAAAAATTCGCAGTTGGTAAGACCGTTTAATGCGGCATTTTCTTTGGCAGCTTCTACAGCCTCCTCCACGATTTCCACACCGATGACCTTACCGGCTACGGGCGCCATAAGCTGGGCAATAGTACCGGTTCCGCTGTATAAATCAAAAACCACGCTTTCCTTGCCTCCGCTTAATTTGCCGATATAACTTCTTGCCGTTTCATAAAGGACTTCGGCTCCCAGAGAATTGGTCTGGAAAAAGGAAAAAGGCGTAATACGAAATTTCAGCCCCAGAAGTTCCTCGTAAAAATAATCTTTTCCATATAAAATACGGGTTTTATCACTCTGTACCACATCCGCAATGGAATCGTTCTCCATATGAAGTACGCCTGTCAGAGTTCCGTCCAAAGACAGTCCCTGCAGTAAAGTACAGAAACCGTCTATCAATTCCTGCACACTGGAAGTAGCCTCCTGCATTTCAGAAGCACTCCCCTGCATTCCGAATACTGCCTTCTGTGCTTCCATCGAAGTATCCTGCAAGCCGGATGCCGTTTCCGCCTTCCAGGGCCTCTGGGTTGTGGTAACAAGCGCCACTAAGATTTCGCCGGTCTTTACCGCTTTCCGCACAAGCAGATGGCGTAAGAAGCCTTCGTGGGAGAGTCTGTGGTAAAAGCAGACATTTCTTTCCGCAAAATAATCCCTGACTGCCGTAAGGATTTTCCGGTAATCCTCATCCACAATCCGGCAGTCGTTTACGGTAAGGACATCGTAAAAACTGCCTCTTTTGTGCATGCCGAGAGTAAGGGGACCGTCCTTGGTTTCATCGCCAAAGGAAAACTCCATTTTATTGCGGTATGCAAAATAAGCCGGGCTGGCTTTGATACCTTCCCAGTGATAAGCACCCTGTCCGTCAAGCAGCACACTGTCTAACAGACGTTTGACCTGACCCTCTTTGATTTTCAGCTGTTCCTCATAGGGAAAAGACAAATAAGTACAACCTCCGCACAACCCAAAATGGGAACACGGACTTCCGTACTCCAACGGTGACTGTTCTGTCACCTGAAGGAGACGGCCTTCCGCCTTCCCTTTTCTAAGCTTGCTTATGCTGAAGGTTACTTTCTGTCCAGGCAGAGCATTCTTTACCACACAGACATCCTCTCCCACCTTTACGATTCCTTTGTTGGGAAAGTCTATCCGCTCCACTACTCCCTCATATACCTGTCCTTTTTTCATAACCCTGTACCTTTTTCCTGTTTATTACTCTTCTTCGTCCTCGAAGTCATCTTCTTCGTCAAAGCCGTCTTCGTAATCATCCTCAAATTCGTCTTCAAAATCATCCAGATAATCCGGCTTTTCAATAAATACCTTGTATACTGCGTATGCAATAACCGCTACCAGCAGTACGGCGGCAATGATACCGAAAATCAGGCAAAGCTTGTTGTCCTTTTTTTCCTCTTTTTCTTCTAATTCTTTCTTGTGAAGTAAATCGTTGATTTTCACTTCGTTTGATTTTACAATGTCCAGTAAATTTTCTAATTTGTTCATGGTTCCGTCCGCCTTTCCTATATTTTATTTATCTGTATATGGTTATTTTTCTTATAAACAAATCTGCTTTTGTTCATTATAGCATGATTTTTGCGGATTATCTACACTCTTTTTAATTTTGCAAAGGAGGCATACATAATTTTCTGACCGGCAAGGTCAAATTCCACGGTAACCTTGTAGTCTCTCGGCTCCTTCTGCACGGCTTTCACGGTTCCCTCTCCGTATTTTACATGTTTCACACGGTCGCCGGGTCCGTAATCGATTTCCGTACCCGCATCCATGGAGCTGCCCTTGGAAATGCCGGCAATCCGGTTCAGGGCGCCCATATCCTTGGCAATAAAAGGCTTTCTGGCAGTTACCGTGACTTTGGGTTTTACAACCGCCTTGGGGCGGAAATCCGTCGTGCTGCCGCTGTCTGCCTGAAATCCGGTAAAGGAGGAGCTTCCAAAATCCATAATCTCTTCCTTTGGAAACTTCGGTACCGGCATGGTATTGTCCAAAAGCTCTTTCGGAATTTCCCGGACAAAGCGGCTCACCGGATTGTACTGGGTTTCTCCTCTCACCATACGCATCTTGGCGCAGGTTAATGTCAGTTCTTCCTTGGCACGGGTAATACCCACGTAAGCCAGGCGTCTTTCTTCTTCCATATCAGACTTGTCATCGGAGACAATGGTCATATAGCTGGGAAATACACTGTCCTCCATGCCCGCTAAATACACATGGGGAAATTCCAGTCCCTTAGCACTGTGCAGGGTCATTAAAAGAACCTTTTCGCCCTTGTCCCCCACCTTGTCAATATCCGCCACCAGCGCCACTTCCGCCAGGAATTCACTCAAGGTGGCTTCTTCGTGCTGTTCCTCATAGTATGTCACTTTACTGACCAGTTCATCCACGTTGGCGATTCTGTCCTCTGCATCCTCTTCATCCGAATTCTGCAAATCTTCCACATAGGCTGTTTTTTCCAGCACATCATCTATCAAATCCCTGAGACCGTAATAGCTTAACTTGCTGCGGAATGTCTGAATGAGCTCCACAAAAGGCTTTACCTTGGCTGCTGCCTTTCCCAGCGTCATAATCCGGTCGGCTTCTTTCAGCGCATCGTAAAAGCTGATCTGTCTGTCGTCCGCATAAGCCTGCACCCTGTCTATGGTGGTCTGTCCCATGCCACGTTTCGGGATATTGATAATACGCTTCACGGCAACATCATCCTGACCGTTATCAATGGTTTTCAGGTACGCCAGAACGTCCTTGATTTCTTTTCGGGCATAAAAGTTCACGCCGCCTACCACATCATAGGGAATACCTTCCGCAATCATACGTTCTTCCAAAAGGCGGGACTGGGCGTTGGTACGGTAAAGCACCGCATAATCCCCATAGCTTCCCTTACCTCTTTTGACGCTGTGTGCAATATCGTCCGCAATGTATTCGGCTTCCTCATATGCCGTATCGAACTGGCGGAAATGAACCTTGCCGCCGTCCCCTTTATCCGTCCAGAGCTTTTTCTCTTTTCGTCCCACATTGTTGTGAATAACGGCATTTGCTGCATTTAAGATATTTCCGGTAGAACGGTAATTCTGCTCTAACTTTATCACAACCGCTTCCGGGTACACCTTTTCAAAGTCCAGAATATTCCGGATATTGGCGCCGCGAAATTTGTAAATGGACTGGTCATCGTCACCGACCACGCAGAGGTTGCGGTATTTGTCCGCCAAAAGCCGTATCAGTTCAAACTGTGCCGTATTGGTATCCTGATACTCGTCCACCATAATGTAACGGAATCTCTCCTGATAGGAATGCAGCACTTCTTCATTTGCCTTAAAAAGCTCCACGGTCTTTACAATAATATCATCAAAATCCAGTGCATTGCTCTTTTTTAAGGTTGCCTGGTATTCTCTGTAGATTCTGGCAATCTGCATTGCCTTATAATCTCCGCTGCTCTGGATTTCATACTCCGTCGGGGAAAGCAGCTCGTCCTTGGCTGCCGAAATAGCCGCCATAATACTTCTTTCCTTATACATTTTAGGGTCTAAATCCAGCTTTTTTATAATATTTTTTACCACTGTTTTCTGGTCGTCCGTATCGTAAATGGTAAAGCTGTTGTCAAAGCCTATTCTGTCAATATAGCGGCGTAAAATCCGGACACAGGTGGAGTGGAAGGTTGCCACCCAGACCTGCTCGGCGCCCATGCCGATTAAATTGTCCACACGCTCTCTCATTTCACCTGCTGCCTTGTTGGTAAAGGTAATGGCTAAAATATTCCAGGGATTGACTCCCATTTCATCTATCAGGTAGGCAATGCGGTGTGTCAGGACTCTCGTCTTGCCGCTTCCTGCCCCTGCAAGCAAAAGAACAGGTCCGTCTACGGTGTAGACGCCCTGCTTCTGCGGTTCATTCAATGTATCATATATACTCATAAAAACCTCTTAAATTCAAATTTCCTTTTTATGCTTCCGCCACCTTGCTGAAATTCCAGGAATAAATGTTCATTTCAATAATCGGAGAACCGCAGTACTCACATACCTTGGCTCCCACACCGGACAAGGGGGCTCCGCAGTTGGGACAGTTGATTCCCAGTGCCGCATCATGCAGATTTTCTATCATATCCCTGTCCTGTATGTAAATGCATTCCACATTGTACCGGGTCTGCGTCTTCATACTGTTGCTGCCGCTGATTACGTTTCCGTTTTTTTCCTTGTAGTGGGTGTATTCCACAGATGACTGGAATACCACGGCACATTTTACTTTGTCTTTGTTGTAGCCGGTGATTTCCGTCCGGTGAATACGGATACCGTCAAACTGCTCCCTGGTATCCTCTGACTCTAAAATGGAAAGACGCATGGCTAACTGCTCTTTTAACTCTTCCGTACCTTCCGATAAAAGAGAGACATTGTTTGCATCAATGCTTCGCAAATAAGAGGTCAGCACATTTTCCGCGCGGCTCTTCATTTCCTGGTAATGGAACTCCGGAAAATCCCTCTGGATACGTGGCAGATAAAGACTGGTCACACCGGCAACCGACTTGGGTGTGGATGCCACCTCCAAATCTCTCTGTTTTATCCCTTCTATTAAATCCGATGTACCGAATACCGTCTGTGAAAAACGGCTGACTTTCCGCTTAATATTACGGTAGGCGTAATAAATTACGCCTACCAGTACAAGCAGAAGAACCAGTACAATAATCAAGCCTACGATTGCTGAACTCATTGCTCTTCTCCATTATTGTTTTTTAATTGCTTACTGAATGTCGTTCTCGTCAAAAACATCTCCGCATTCCGGACAGAATTTAGGAGGATGTGTGGGGTCTTCCGGCTCCCAACCGCACTTATCGCACTTATAAAGGGGCGCTCCTACGGGTTTCTTTGCCCCGCACTCTGAACAGAATTTTCCTTTATTTACTGCGCCGCAGGAACAGGTCCAGCCTAATATGGGCTCTGCTGCGCCGCCTGCAGGTGCTGCGGGAGCTGCCTGTGCAGGGGAAGCCTGCTGCTGTTGCTGACCCATTGCAAAGAGGTTGCCGGCGTTCATGCCGCCTGCCATCTGTGCCATATTCATTCCGGCGAATGCCATCATGGGGCCTGTAGAGGTATTGCTTGCTGCAGACTTCATAGCTTCCATCTGTGCTGCCGCAATACCGGCTGCTGCCATGTTCGGATCTTTGTAAACAGCCTCGTTCTGTCTTGCACGAATCATCTCGGAAACGTCCTTCGGCAGAGAAGGATTGAAGGTAATGGAAACCATTTCAATACCGCGGGCTGCCATCCACTGCTCACTCAGCTCGGTGTTCAGCGCATTTACCAGTTCCTTTGTGCTTCTGGGAAGCTCGCTGTAGCGGATGCCCTGCGCAGAAAGCTCACCCAGTGCAGGCTGCAGTGCGGTAATCATTTCATCCTTCATGAAGCTTGTCAGTTCGGATTTGTTGTAAGAATCTTTTACGTTGCCGCAGACCTTGGTGTAGAATACCACGGGATCTGCAATATGGAAGGAATATTTACCGTTACACTTTAATTCGGTATCTAAATCCAGTCCGATTTTATTGTCAACCACACGGAAAGGAATGGGAGTTGCCGTACCGTAAAGGTTGTTCATGATTTCTTTTGTATTGAAATAATACACTCTCTGGTCCTTGCCTGCATTGCCGCCAAAGGTAAATCTTCTCCATGCGGTAACGGCAGTCTGTCCGAGACTCTGTAAGAAGTTGCCTGCAAAGATGGAAGGCTCGGTGGAGTTGTCGTATTTGAATTCTCCGGCCTCTGCACAGATATCCACGATTTTTCCGTTGTCAACGATCATCATACACTGACCTTCATTGACCGCAATCACGGAACCGTTGGAAATAATGTTGTCCTGCATGCCCTTCGTGTTATAGTTATGTCCGTCGTTTACTTTCTTCTGTCCTTTTACCATCAGGGTATCGCTGTCGATGGAATCACAGTAGAAATATTCCAACCACTGATCACCCAATGTAGAGCCGATTGCGTCTACACCGATTTTGGCAAGTCTGATTAAACCCATTTTCTCATCCTCCGTTTACATAATTATTTTCTATACCAGTTTATGAACAGGCTTATCTTTATTGTATCAAATTTAATTCTTTTTCTCAACAAACTTTTACAAGAATTGGATTTAATTCTTTACAAAAGCATTTTTATTTCATAAACTGTATTTGTACGGCTTTTTTCACCGGACAAATACAGTGTAACACACAAGGAGATATACAACATGGGCAAAAAAGCTACAAAAGCTGCAGATAATATGTACTATCTTGCACGATACGAAGCTGCAAAGGAAAATGATGATTTTACCAGCCGGGAGAAAGCGGCGGAAATTATCGGCATCGACCGCACAAGGCTTGCCCGTATAGAGCTGGACGCCATCAACCCCTACCCCGAAGAAGTTCTTGCCATGTCGAGGACATACAATTGTCCGGAGTTGTGCAATTCTTATTGCGCCAGAGAATGTCCTGTCGGCAAAGGCAGTGTAAAAGAAGTTACCATGATGACTTTGACAGACTCGCCCTTAAGGTACTCGGTTCCTTAAAGGATATCGATATGCTCCGAGCTTCCCTGATCGCCATTTCGGAAGACGGCATCATTTCCGAGAACGAGAAGCCTGCTTTCCAGCACATTCTGGACTCTCTGGAAAAGATTTCCACCAATGCCAAGGCGTTACAGCTCTGGGCCATTAAAAACATACATATCGAAGGCTGACACCTATATCGCCACCGTTATCAGGGCATTTCCAGAATAACGGTGGTTCCTTTTTTCTTAAGGCTGCTGCCTGCTGGCACATTCACACTGCCAAGCAGCTTAAAGCAGGAAATATCATAATAAGAAGACACCTGGGTCACAACCTTTTCGTTTCTGGTCAGGGTTGCGATGATATGGTACTTATCCGGCGTTGTCTTCATGGGAATAAGAGTAATGTATCCCTTTCCCGTCACCTTTCCGGTAAATTTCAGATTCTTTTTTACGCTGTATCCCACCGACACATTTCCCCCTGCAAAATTCTTTACCGTGATATTGCTTTCCGGTGAAACGATTTCCCAGCTTGCGCCTGTTGCCGAAGGGCCTTTCACGTTTTCAATCGTTATATTTCTTCCGGCATTAACGGAAAAGCTGCAGCTTTCCGTACTTTCGGAAGCATCCAGGGTTCCCGCTGCCACATTTCCGGAAACAGTAAATGCACTGTTTTTGCTTATCAGGTTTATTTTGCCGCTGACATTTCCTTTTACGGTAACGGAACTGTCCTTCGCATAGAAAGTTCCGCCCGCTCTTCCCGAAAGGTTCTGTAAGGACTCCAGACCGCTGCCGTCCACCAGATTTAACCGGTACGCATCCAGGGACACATTCTGGTTTAATACCTTACCCGCCGTATTCTTTTTGCTCACGGTAATGCCGTGCAGAGTCAGATTGCAGGTAAGTGTCATGGCGCCTGTGTAGGAAACACTGCTGCCGCTTCCGCGCAGGACAAATTCCTTACAGGTATTTTTCGCAGGCATCACAAAATTTCCCCGCAGGAACAGATTTTCCTGCAGTGTCATTTCATAAACCGCTCCTGCATCCTTCCGGCGGCTGATCTCTTTTACAGCATCCGCATAGGAAAGAAAATACGCGTTTTCCCCGTTGTCCGCCTTCCAGCTCCACAGACCTTCCGTACTGCCGGAATACACCAGCTTATTGCCGCTTCTTACTAAGAGCGTATTCGTCTGTCCCGCAAGGTAAACATCCCCGTTGGAAAAACTGCCCGTGATATCGGCAATGGCAAAATTTCTGTCCGCCCCGTTGAAGGTAAGAAGTTCTCCCTTCGCATTCTCCATGCGGATGCCGATACCGTACTCCGCAGCCGGTGCTGTCTGTTCTGCAAAGAATATCTGTGGATTGCAGGACAGAATGCCCTTTTTCCCTATGGTAATCTTTTTCCCCTGTCTGACACTCAGCAAGGTCTGCTCATAGCTTTTCTGCAGTCCCTCCGCCGTAAACGTGCCGGGAATTTTTATCTCTCCCACCGTCAGGCATTCTCCCATGGCTCTCACGTTACCGCCCGCCGTTACATTCTCCATAAACAGATTGCCGGCGGCTATGGTTCCTTTTACGGAAATGCCATGCAAGATCAAGGTTGATTTAGCGCTGCCGTTTATGTTTTTCAGGCTGTTGTCCGCAACCTCCTTAAGCTCCAGACGGTAATTTCCCATACTGATGTTAAAGTCCGCCGTAAGGTCGGTGCCTGCTTTTTTGACACCGCAGAGCTTCTTAAGCTTTTCTATGGTTACATTGCCGGTCAGGGTTATGCTTCCGGTAAAGGTAAGCGCCGGGTACCGGCTGCCGCCCTCCGTGTCCGCAAGAAGGGCTCCCGTCAGGGTAAGACCTGCATAGGTACCGGCTTTCGGCAATATGAATGCTCCGCCCGCATCATAATCCCGAAGAAGGGTAACCCGGTATTCCGCTGTCTTCTGCTTCCGGTTTTCCACGTATTCCTTTATATCCTTCCACTCTGCGAAAAAGAGTGCAGTTTCACCGTCAAGCCGAAAGCCGGTTTCTTTTAAGAACACCGCATTGTTTTTTCTGGTAAGGCAATATCCGTTCTCACCGCTTCCCGGCACAAGGCAGTCCGCCGCCACCGTGAAAACAGACAGGTCCGCAGTTTTTGCCAGAAGAACCGTTTCTCCCGCTGCATAAGGAATTGCCGCAAGGCTGCCGTCCCGTCGGGATACGGTAATACTGCCGGCTGCCCCGTAAGCTTTTCCGGTCACCGTAAGCGGTATAAATTTTTCTCCTTCTTCGTAACGGTATGTGAGTACGGTGTTCTGTCCTTCCGCATAGATATCCTTTACACTGACCGTTTTTGTTCCGGCAGGCATAAGACCTGCCTTTTCTCCGAGTCTTATTTCGTCCGCCTTAAAGGTATTCTGCAGGCAGAGGGTCTTTCCGGCTGCTACCCGTACCTTTTTCAAAGTAAGCACCGCACTGACCTCCGTATCCTCTCCAAAGCAGACTGTTCCGAAACCGGTAATGGGTTTTTCCACGTTTTTGTCCAGATAGGTAAGTGTCTTGGAAGCTGCCCCTCTGACTGCCTTTATGCCGTAGCTTCCCTCCGGCACTGTTTTTTCGTTTACGCCGTCCATGGTAAGACTGCCGGATGCGTTCAGGTTAAAGCCGCCCTTTGCGCTTGTTTCCAACTGCACGTTTTTAAGCACGGTATCCGCGGGCAGACTGACCGTGGTGCCTGCAAAGTGCAGGGTATAACCGTTTCCGTGCAGGGTCAGCGGGTACTTCGGAAAGACCAGTGTTTTAGCGCTGCTTTCCACATCCTTCTGCAGGTAAATATGGGTTTCCGTTTTACGGGAGCCTTTCTGATTGACATAGGCAACTGCCTTTTCCCATGTGGAAAACTCCGGGCTTTCCCCATTCATTTCCACGAGCCCTGCTTCCTCTGCCATGCTCACCGGCAGGATGTCATCTCCCGACACATCCCCTGCCGAAATATCATTTCCGGATATATCGCCCGTATCTCCCGGGTTATCACTGTGGTTATCGGATACGTCCCCTGCGTCCCCCGGGTTGTCACTGTCGTTGCCGGATATATCGCCTGCATCCCCCGGGGTGTCACTGTCGTTGCCGGACACGTCACCCCCGGAAACCTCTGCCGCACAGACAACCTGACGACTCTCCGCAAGCGGGGTTCCAAGCAGACTCAGCCATAAAATTCCTATCAATAAACGGCTTAACGCCTTCTTTGTGTTCTTTCTCATTTTTATCCTCTTTTTCTTTTATCTGTTTCTTCAGCATAACATATTCCGCACCTTTTTTCCATCTCTCCCGTATACTATAGCATGAAAAAATCTCGGAGGATTTTATGAAAAAGAAAACCTGTAAACTTATTGCGCTTGCTTTTGCCGTACTGTTCTGCCTGACCCTGCTGCCCGCCTGCGGCAAGGATACGGCAAATACAAAGGTCGCCACAAAAGTGACCCTGAATGAAGTTGCCCACAGCATCTTCTACGCACCCATGTATGTTGCCATTGAAAACGGCTACTTTGCCGAGGAAGGAATTGATTTAACATTGGTTACCGGCTTCGGTGCAGACAAAACCATGACGGCGCTGCTCACCGGCGAAGCGGATATCGGCTTTATGGGAAGTGAAAGCACCATCTACACGTATGTGGGCGGCAATGAAGATTATGCTGTCAATTTTGCCCAGCTTACCCAGCGTGCCGGCAACTTTGTGGTTTCCCGTACCCCTATTGACGATTTCAGCTTTGATATGCTGATTGGGAAAAATGTGCTGGGCGGTCGTCCCGGCGGTATGCCCGAAATGGTATTTGAATATATTCTGCTCAAAAACAATATTGACCCGTCACAGGACCTTTCCATTGACCAGAGCATCGACTTCGGCTCCACGGCTGCTGCCTTTTCCGGCGGTCAGGGCGATTTCACCATTGAATTTGAACCCCATGCCACGGCACTGGAGGAAAAAGGCGATGGCTTCGTGGTTGCCTCTCTGGGCGAAGCTTCCGGTTATGTGCCATACACAGCTTTTTCTGCTAAAAAGAGCTATATAAAAGAGCATCCCGACACCATTCAGGCGTTTACCAATGCGCTGCAGAAGGGCATGGATTATACCGCTTCCCATACACCGGAGGAGATTGCAAAGGTCATCAGCCCCCAGTTCCCGGAAACGGATATGGACACCCTGATTACCATTGTGACCCGTTACCATGACCAGAACACCTGGAAAGAAGACCTGATATTTACGGAAGACGCTTTTGTGCTTTTAGAAAATATCCTGAAAGAATCCAAGGTACTGGAAGACTTCGTTCCCTATGAAGATCTGGTAACCACAGAGTTTGCCGAAAAAGCGAAATAAACAGGAAAGACTCCTGCCTAAGGACTTTATAGGAAAATTCAACGAAATTTCCTGTAAAGCAATAAATGGGCTGCCGCACATCCGTGCCGCAGCCCATCGTCTGTTTTTCCTATTTTTTACTGTCTTCTTTGGTTTTTGCTTTACTGTCTTCCCTGCCCTTCGGCCTGCTGTCCTCTTTGCGGAGGTTGTCAATCATGTTTTCAATCAGCATCTTCTTTGCATAGACATCACTGCTGAGCAGGCAGATAAACGCAAACTGCCGCAGGAAATCCCTGTCCTTTTCGGGGGCATCCGTAAAAGTCTTTTCTGCGGTACGGAACTTTTCTGTCACATCCTCCTTCATGCCGGGAATGACAAGCTTCTCCATCTCAAAAACTTCCGTGTAAATATCCTGCAGGCTGTAATCTCCCTCCGCATGGAAATATTCATCCGTAATCGGTTTGAACAAAGTCTGTATATCATTGATGGATAAAATATTTTTGAAGTAATAAATAAAAATCAGAAGCAGCATATGCTCCTTACTGTACTTCTTTTTTTCCGGAGAAGGCAGCAGATTGTTCTTGGCATAATTGTTAATCATGGTCTTGGTCAGAACCTTGTCATCACCGGGATTTCTGGTGGTCGCACGAAGTCTTTTGTCCATAAAAGTGGTGACCTGGTCCATATATAAGTCTATATTGGGAATGTCCTCCGCTTTTATATAAGTCAGATTGGACAGATTTTCCAGTAAACCGTTCAGTATCTCTCCCGTATCCATCTTTATCGTCTCCCATCCTGGCATTTTCAATGCCTCTCCATTGCAATCCCTTGACTGCACATGTTTTATTATATAGTATTCAAAACCACATGACAAGTTATTTCTTACAAATTCCGTAGCCAAATTCCTTGGTTTTGCCTCTTTACTTTAAGACTTTAGTATGCTAAAATGCACTTATTAACAGTTTTAAAGTTTTAACGTAAAAAAGTATTAAGAGGGAGACTGCCATGAACAAAAAAATCAAAACCGATGCCGTGGACTTTCTGTTTGATGCAATTTTGTGCTTAAAAGACCGTGAAGAATGCTACAGCTTTTTCGAAGACCTTTGTACAGTGAATGAAATTCTTTCCTTATCCCAGCGTTTTGAGGTGGCTGCGATGCTGAAAGACCATAAGACTTATCTTGAGATTGCGGAAAAAACCGGTGCTTCCACCGCTACCATCAGCCGTGTAAACCGTTCCCTAAACTACGGAAACGACGGTTATGAAATGGTATTCGGACGGATGAAGCAGGAGTAAATTCCCCGGTTTCCGCCAATGAACGGAATGAATTAAAAGAGGCTGTTGCATCAAATGCAGCAGCCTTTTTTCTATGCCATATCGTCTGTTCTGTCCTTCTTTTCGGCTGCATTCGCATCCCCGGATGTAGTAGACGCCTCTTCTGCCCGCTTTTCTTCGGATACTTCCAAAAGAGCTTCCTGCAAAGCTGCCTTGGCGGATTTTCTGCCTGCCTTAGGCGATTTTGCGGGGCGTTTTTTTGTCTTACCGGTTGCAATGTTCATATCGCATTTTCCCTGGAATACCGCCTTTTCGTCAATGACAATGAGGCTGGTGCGGATATCTCCGATTACCCTCGCCGTAGCGGTAAGCTCCGCTTTGCCCTGTACGGTGACATCACCGTTGATTTCGCCGCCGATGATAATGGAGTCCGCTTCCACGTCTCCTTCAATCCTGCCGGTGGAGCCAACGATAAGGGAGCCTGCCACTCTGGCACTTCCTTCTACAACGCCGTCAATTCTGGCACAACCCGGTGTGGAAAAATTGCCTCCCACAACAGCATCCTTTCCTACAATACTGGTAAGCTTTCCGTCTTTATTTTTCATACTGTCGTTCCTTTCACAACCTGCGGGCTTCCATGCTCCATCCTTGCAGGTTCCAAACTTTGTTTGTCCCATCAGCCCTTGATGGCTATAATGGTTGTCGGGTCAATGTAAACATCATTTTCTTTAATCTGGTAGCCGAGCTGACGGTTGTCCTCCGTCACCATAAACAATGTGGTGCCGCTTGCGACCTCATCGCCCGCCTTTACCTGGCTTTCCCCTTTGTTGCGGTAAATGGACACGTAACCGTTGCCGTGGTCAATCACTACCCGGTTGCCGTATACCTCATCTTCTTCCACTGCCGTAACAACACCCTTGCCGGCAGCTACAACCGTACTTCCTTCCGTAGCCGTAAACTCTACCATAGGGTCTCCGTCCGTAATAACGGTCATGGAGGCGGAACCGGTCAGCGGATAGTCCGTGGGGACACTCTGCTCTGCAATCTGTGCCTGCAGCTCCGCAATCTGCTGTGTCTGGTCCTGTATGGTAATGCTTAACATCTCTATTTTGGCGTCCTGTTCGTCTATCTTTTCCTGAAGCGCATCTTTTTCATCCTGTGCTGCGATAAGCGCCGCATTCTGCGATGCGTCGTGCTCTCTGATACGTCCCCAGAGTTCACCCTCATAAACGGCATAGCCTATGACGGCTCCCAGCACACAGCAGACAATCAGGGTGACACCCGCCAGCACCCAGGGATGAATCCGTACCTGTTTCATATCCGCATCTACGGCATCCGTGGTATAAATCAGTATATGACTTACTTTTCTCTTGTGCCTGTTTTTCGACATTGAAAGTCACCTCCGGTAAACTCCACCTATTTTAACACATATATATTTCCCAAACAACGATAATTTAACATTTTTGTAATAACTATCCAAATTTAAGTGGCAATTTTATGCATCTTGCAATACATAAAAGCATGTTTTTCTATTTACTTTTTCAGATTTCTGTGCTATTCTATTCGTGTTAAATGCATAATAGTATGCATTGACATATTTTTATTGGAGGTATCTACGATGAACAAAGGTACAGTTAAGTGGTTCAACAACCAAAAAGGTTATGGTTTCATCTCTGATGAAGCAGGCAACGATGTATTCGTACATTACTCAGGACTCAACATGGAAGGCTTCAAGTCTCTTGAAGAAGGCCAGGCAGTAGAATTCGAAGTTGTAAACGGAGAAAAAGGTCCTCAGGCTGTAAACGTAACCAAGTTATAATTCCCATTATAACAAATTTATAATCAGTAACACGATGTACCTGTTCTTAAATATAAAAGACTCATTCAGTATTTTTATTTAGAATTTGCAATATCGTCTTATAGGATTAGAAAAAGAACCAATCAAGTGATTGGTTCTTTTTTTGATGACGCACTGTTCTCTCCCGCAATAAAGGCAAGCACTTCTTCAAAATCCATGGTCCCGCCGAATAAGCTTAGCGCACTGCCGATGGTCACGTTGACTCTTCCTTTTCCCAGCTCTCCAAGAAGGCGCAGGTCTTCAAAGCTGTGTACGCCTCCGGCATAGGTCACGGCTCTTTTTTGAAAATTCCCCAGGAGACGTACAAGCGGCTGTTCAATGCCGTTTGCTTTTCCCTCCACATCCACGGCATGAATTAAAAATTCGTCGCAGTAGCCGGAAAGGTCTTCTAAAAGGGAAAGGGTTACCGCTTCTTCCGTTTCCTTCTGCCATCTGTCCGTCACCACGATATAGGCGCCGTCCTTTTTCCGGCAACTCATATCTAAGACGATATGCTCTTTGCCCACTGCCTTCACCAGCCTGTCCAGTCTTTCCCTGTCTATCCTGCCGTCCCGGAACACAAAGGATGTAACAATCACATGACTTGCTCCTGCCTGCAGGTACTCCGCCGCATTTTCGTCCGTAATGCCGCCGCCAATCTGCAGTCCGCCGGGATAAGCCGAAAGCGCTGCCTTCGCCTGTTTTTTTGTTTCTTCAAAAGCCGGGGTGTCCTTTCCGTTCAGCAAAATCACATGACCGCCCCGGATTCCCTTTTTTTTGTAAAATTCCGCAAAAAAGGGAGCGTCCTGCTCTGCCACAAAATTTTCCTTTACAAGGCTTGCGCCGTCTGTTTCCGAAAGACTGCCGCCCACAATCTGTTTTACTTTTCCATCATGAATATCAATACAGGGCCGGAATTCCATGCTTGCGTACCTTCCTTTTTTCCGAAAATTTGATTTTAAGGTATATTCTTTTTTCAATCGCACACACTATGACTGTAAAACAGTTTTCAGCAAAAGGAGTGAAATTATGAAAAAATTGAAAAGAATTCTTGCCATATGCCTTATGGTATTTTATGTCTGTGTCCTCTCTGCCTGCGGAAAGAACAACAGCAACATGAACAATAACGATATGGCAGACCAGACACAGTCCACCGAAAACAACAATGCCGGCAATACCGGCAACAGCACCGCTGCCACAAGGCCTGCCGAAAGCGGCAGCAATGTAAATAACGGCAACAACAACAGTGTAACCGACGGCAACGGCAATGCCGGTACCGGAAACAGTATCGGGGATGCGGTAAACGATGCCGGCAACACGGTTGGCGACGTCATTGAAGATGTCGGTGACGGTGTCAAGGACATTACCGATGATGTTACAGGAACAGGCAACGGCGCCCGTACCCGCTAACAGCTTTCTTATGTGAAAAGCCCCATTTTCTTCTGGAAGACGGGGCTTTTCAATGCTTATGCCTATGCGTTTACCGCATCAATCACATCGCTCATATCGTACATTCCGGCAGGCTTGCCTTTTAAGAACTTGCCGGCCTGAATGGCGCCTTTTGCAAAAATAGCCTTGGAATATGCGGTATGGGAGAAGGTAATGACCTCATCCTCTCCTGCGAAAATCACATCATGGTCACCCACAATGGTACCCCCTCTGACAGCGGAAATGCCGATTTCCTTGTCGGAACGTTTCCTTCTTTCCTTGCTTCTGTCAAAGACATATTCAAAGGAATTGTCAAATTCTTCGTTGATGGAGTCCGCCAGTGCCAGTGCGGTACCGCTGGGCGCATCCACCTTCTGGTTGTGATGCTTTTCTACGATTTCCACATCAAAGCCTGCTTTTACAAGCACCTCGGATGCTTCCTTCAAAAGCTTCAATAACAGGTTGATGCCTAAAGACATATTGGCGGATTTTAAGATGGCAACCTGCCCGGAAGCCTCTTTTACCTTTTTAAGCTGTTCTTCGGAAAGTCCGGTGGTACAGAGCACACAGGGAAGCTTCTTTTCCACGCAGTAGGAAAGTAGCGCATCCACAGCGGGCGCCGCCGAGAAATCAATCAGGGCATCCGCTTCTACATTGCATTCTTTGATATCGGTAAATACCGGATAGGGATTGTGTCCGTCATCCCTTGCGTCAATTCCGGCAACCAGGCATGCTTCTTCGTCATTTTCCAGCAGTCTGGAAATGACCTGCCCCATTTTACCGTTGCATCCGTGCATAATCAGTTTAATCATCTCTCCCGTACCTTCTTCCTTCTTATTTCAAAATGCCGAATTCACGCATGGCTTTCTCTAATTTTGCAGCGTTGGCTTCTTCCATTTCGGTCAGTGGAAGACGTAAGGAGCCGGCTTCCATCCCCATCAGGTTTAAGGCTTTCTTAACCGGAATCGGGTTTACTTCACAGAACAGGGCATCGCACAAATCCATGGCGCGAAGCTGTAAATCACGGCTTCCTTCCACATCGCCCTCAAAATATTTAGCGCAGATTTCATGGGTTTCCTTCGGAGCCACGTTGGAAAGAACGGAAATAACGCCCTTGCCGCCGAGGGAAAGAATGGGAACAATCTGGTCGTCATTACCGGAATAAATATCCACGGTTCCCTTTGCCTTGGCTGCCAGTCTGGCTATCTGGCTTAAGTTGCCGCTTGCTTCCTTGACACCGACGATGTTTTCCACATCATGGCACAGACGGATAACGGTATCCGGCAGGATGTTGCAGCCCGTACGGCTGGGTACATTGTATAAAATAATGGGAAGCTTTACAGACTCCGCTATGGTTTTAAAGTGGGTATACAGACCGTTCTGGGTTGCTTTGTTGTAATAAGGGGAAACCAGAAGCAATCCGTCCACCCCGTACTTTTCTGCTTCTCTGGAAAGATAAACGGCTGTCTCGGTACAGTTGGAACCGGTACCTGCCACAACGGGGATTCTGCCCGCTACCTTTTCCGTGCAATATTTAATCACATCCAGATGTTCTTCATGCGTCAGTGTGGAAGACTCTCCTGTGGTACCGCATACAATAATGGCATCGGTACCGTTTGCAATCTGGAATTCAATCATTTCCGCAAACTTTTCGTAATTTACTTCACCGTTTTCCTTCATGGGTGTTACAATGGCAACACCTGCGCCCTTAAAAATAGACATCTTTTTTCCTCCTTACCCATTAAAAAATGGAAATAAAAAAGCCGGTCACATAACATGGGCCGGCTGATTTTCGTGCTTTACCGATAGCGCCCCATCTAATCATAGATGACAGTCATACGGTTTTTAACCGCATGCCCAAGACTTGATTCACAGGTCATCTCCTCGTTCGGCGTGTTCCCCTTTTATCTTTCCTCACCTGTGCCTGTCACATCAGAAAAACTACTCTTGAAAAACGCAACCTCTATCTTTGTTCTTTATAATAGCACCGATACCGCTTACTGTCAACGCAATCGGCGGTAAATTCGTGCATTTTGTATGCAAAAAATGCTATTTGTTCTTTATGAAAAGACCCTATTAAAAATTATAGGTCTTAAACTTCAGTGTCTCAATCTTGGAAACTTCGTCCGCCAGAGAGCAGATTTCATCGTTTAAGGAAATCCCCGTCAGAATGACATCCGTTTCCCCTCTCTGGTTTAACAGATTTTCCACATCCTCCACAGAAATAATGTTTTTCTCAATAAGTCCCAGCACTTCGTCTAAAATAAGCAGATTGCATTCTCCTGTGGACAGCACCTTCTTGGCAAAATTCATGCCGTTGCGGATGTTCATATCCTCTTCTGCCTTTTTCTCTTCCGGCAGTTCTTCATAAAACTCATCTGATTTTTCAAAACGAAACAGTTTAATCTCCGGTTCCAGTCTTCTTACAAACTCTGTATCCTCCAGTCCCTTTCCTTTCAGGAACTGTATAATCACAACCTGCTCGCCCGCTGCTGCTGCCTGTACGGCCCTGCCGAGTGCTGCGGGTGACTTTCCTCTGCCATCTCCGGTATATATATGTACTATACCTCTTTCCATAATCGGTACCAAACCTTTCTGTCTCTAAGATTAAAAGTAGATGTATTTTACCATACTTCCCGGATTTTGACAACCTTTACACATTTTTAAGAATGTTTCTTATTTATTTTTTAATAAATGGATTGATTTTCGTTCAAAAATTTCCCCTTTTTTTATTCTGCGGTTTCCTTTGCCACCTCTAACTTGCTGACGGAAACTTCATATGCCACTCGGCGCTCCATGTGTTCCTCGTCCAGCTTTTTCATGTACTCGCGGCTCTGGATTCTTCCCCATACACAGCATTTATCCCCCACTTCAAAGCCGTTGGCAAACCGGGCATTTCTTCCCCAGCAGATGCACGGAATGTAGTCGGACTTGCCGTAGGGACGGTTGACTGCCAGAAGCAGGTCGGCAATTTCGCGGTTAAACGGCGTGGTGCGGTACACGGGCGGCTTGCAGATATAGCCGTCTAAGAAAATCTGGTTGGTTTTGGCACTCTCTTCAATTTCGTCCACAAAGGAAATTTCCCTCGCGAATACGGACAGGACCAGTCTGTTTTTGCGTTCCTCATGCCGGTTGTAGGAACGGAACTGCCCCGATACCTCTACGTGGTATCCTATGTAGTTGGCATTTATGTCCAAAAGCCGCTCGGATACCATCATGGGAATGACATCGAAAGAATCACTCAGTCTCTGTACTTTGACATCGACCATGTAAAAGCCTTCCCCGAAAATTTCGTGACTATAGGTAAAACTGCTGACAATCTCCCCCATAATCGTTACCTGATTGTTTTCAATAACCTTATCTGTCATTGCTGTTCTCCTTTTCTTACGCTTACGTTTTTTTCAGGCTTTTGCCCGTTATGTCAATATTATTTATACACCATATGCCCTTATAATAGAAGCTTTACTCACCGCAGATACCGACAACCACCCTGTTTATGCGACACATTCCCCTCTCCGTTTGTTTTTTCTTGCGTATAACGACAAATAGTGATATACTGAAACAGTTTTGAAAATAACAAATGCAGGTATAATAATAGGAAGAAAGGTCAGGTTATCTATGTTACAGAAACGTGAAGATGTAAGAAACGTAGCAATTATCGCCCATGTAGACCATGGTAAGACCACGCTGGTGGACGAGCTTCTTAAGCAGAGCGGTGTATTCCGCAACAACCAGGAAGTTGCCGAGCGTGTCATGGACTCCAACGATATCGAACGGGAAAGAGGTATTACCTTTCTTTCCAAGAATACGGCCGTTACCTACAAAAATACAAAAATCAACATTATCGATACCCCGGGCCATGCGGACTTCGGCGGCGAGGTAGAACGTGTCCTGAAAATGGTAAACGGTGTTATTCTGGTAGTCGATGCCTTTGAAGGTCCCATGCCCCAGACAAAGTTCGTTTTACGAAAAGCGTTGGAATTAAAGCTCCCCGTTATCGTATGCGTCAACAAAATCGACAGACCGGAAGCACGTCCCCAGGCAGTTGTGGACGAGGTCTTAGAGCTGTTCTTAGAGCTGGAGGCTGACGATGCACAGCTTGACTGCCCCTTCGTATTCGCTTCCGCGAAAACCGGCAGCGCCACCTTAAATCTGACGGTAAAGAACAACGATATGAAGCCCCTTTTCGACACTATCATAGATTATATTCCCGCTCCCGAAGGTGATCCGGATGCCGGCACCCAGGTACTTATCAGCACCATTGATTACAACGAATACGTGGGCCGTATCGGTGTCGGTAAGGTGGATAACGGTAAAATTGCCGTCAACCAGGAAGTGGTTCTTTGCAACCACCACGACCCGGATAAGCAGAAAAAAGTAAAAATCAGCAAGCTTTATGAATTTGACGGGTTAAATAAGGTAGAAGTAAAGGAAGCCGGCATCGGTTCCATCGTTGCCATTTCCGGTATTGCCGATATCCACATCGGAGATACCCTCTGCTCTCCCGACCACATAGAGCCCATTCCTTTCCAGAAAATCAGCGAGCCCACCATCGCCATGCAGTTCATGGTAAACGACTCCCCTCTTGCCGGCCAGGAAGGCAAGTTCATCACCAGCCGTCATATCCGCGACAGACTTTACAGAGAGTTAAACACCGACGTTTCCTTACGTGTGGAAGACACCGAGTCTCCCGATCGTTTCAAGGTTTCCGGACGAGGCGAGCTGCATCTCTCCGTTCTGATTGAAAACATGCGCCGTGAAGGTTTCGAATTTGCCGTAAGCAAGGCGGAAGTTTTGTATAAAGAGGATGAGCAGGGTCATAAGTTAGAGCCCATGGAGCTTACCTATATTGATGTTCCCGATGAATTTTCCGGCGTGGTTATCGAAAAATTAAGCCAGAGAAAGGGCGAACTCCGCAGCATGGGCGCCGGTACCGGCGGTTACACCCGTCTGGAGTTCTCCATTCCTTCGAGAGGTCTTATCGGTTACCGCGGTGACTTCATGACCGATACCAAGGGCAACGGTATCATGAACTCCATTTTCGACGGCTACGGCCCTTACAAGGGAGATATCCAGTACCGTAAGCAGGGTTCCCTGATTGCCTTTGAAAACGGCGAATCCATTACCTACGGTCTGTTCAATGCCCAGGAACGCGGTACCCTCTTCATCGGACCCGGCGTCAAGGTTTATTCCGGTATGGTTATCGGTTTCAACGGACGCGGCGAAGACATTGAAGTCAATGTCTGCAAGAAGAAACAGCTCACCAACACTCGTTCCTCCAGTGCGGACGAAGCACTCCGCTTAGTACCGCCCAAGATTATGAGTTTGGAGCAGGCACTGGATTTCATCGATACGGATGAGCTTTTGGAGGTCACTCCCGTTTCCCTGCGTATCCGCAAGAAAATTCTGGATCCGACCATGAGAAAACGTGCGGCAATGAAGAAATAAATCTGCCACACCTGTGAATACAAAAAAAAGAACAGCTCCCGCGGGAACTGTTCTTTTTTATGTCCGTATTTACTTGTTTTTCTTTAAGTAGATAAACCAGTAACCGAAACCTACGATAACCGCACCGCCCACGATGTTTCCGAGGGTTACGGGAAGCAGGTTCTTTACTAAAAAGTTGCCGAGGGTCAGCCCCTCTGCCGCTATGCCGTATTCCATTTTGGTAAAAATACCCGCCATGCAGAAATACATATTGGCAACGCTATGCTCAAAGCCGCAGATAACGAATAAGAATACCGGCCAGAAGCTCATAAGCAGCTTTCCTGCCACACCGCCGGACGCAAAGGATGCCCATACGGCAATGCAGACTAAAATATTACAACCGATGCCCCGGATAAAGGCTTCCGTAAAGGTGAGACTGACTTTTGCGGAAGCAATGCTTACCATGGACTCCGCCAGCTTGCCGCCGAACATATCCGGTGTGTGGCCGTATACGACCAGTAACGTAACTAAAATGGCACCGATAAAATTGCCGAAGAATACGCAGACCCAGTTCTTCATTAAATCACGGAAACGGATTTTTTTCTCCAGCAGCGCAATGATAACCAGATTGTCGCCGGTAAAAAGCTCACTGCCCGCCATCAGTACCATGGCAAGTCCCGCCGGGAATACCAGACCGCTTACGACCTTTGCCATAGACCCTTCCAAAGTTGCGGATGCCGCCGTGGATGCAATACCGCCGAAGGCAATAAACATACCGGCGAAAATACCTAACAGCAACGTCTTCGTGGCTGACATCTTTCCTTTCTTGGCGCCTATGTCCACATAGTTGGTTGCAATCTCCAAGGGTGAAAACATATTAACTTGTCCTCCTAAAATTTCATTCTTTTTATTGTACCATTTTAGGCAAGACTTGAAAAGGAGTATTTTTCGGCAAAGCTGTCCCGCATCTCATCAAATTCCGGATTGTTTTTCCGGACTTCTTTTAAGGTTTCGTGTAAGTTCATGTTATTGTCCGCCATATCGATGATACAACCCGCAATATTGGAGCAATGGTCGGAGGTTCTCTCTAAGTTGGTCAGTAAATCCGCCCATACAAAGCCCGCCTCCATGCTGCATTCGCCCTGCTGCAAGCGCAGGATGTGCTTGGTGCGGAGCTGTTCCTTCAGATCATCAATCACCTGCTCTAACGGCTCCACCTCATGGGCTGCCTGCATATCATTGTCCACAAATGCCTTTAAGGATAAATCTAAGATTTCTCCCACGGCCATACAGATAATCTGCAGCTCCTTCTGTGCTTTTCCGGTGAGGGTTAAATCCTTTGCCTTTAGTTCTTCCGCAGACTCCACTAAGTTTACTCCGTGGTCGGATATTCTTTCAAAATCCCCTATAAGCTTTAAGAGCTTTGCAGATTCCTTACTGTCCGCATCGCTGATGGAATGCGTGCTTAATTTCACCAGATATGTACCCAGCATATCCTCGTAATGGTCTGTTTTATCCTCTTCCTCTCTCGCTTTTTGGGCAAGCTCCGGCGTATATTCCTTTAAGCATTCCATACCGGATTTCAGGGCATCCACAGCACATTTTGCCATGTCCACCGTTACTTCATGACATCTCTCCAGTGCAACGGAAGGGGTGGCAAGGAGCCTCTCGTCCAGTTCTTCCGTATGCTCCGGAGTCTTACCTTCGGGAATAAGCTTCATAACCAGCTTTTCCAAAAGTCCCGATGCCGGGCACAAAAGCAGCATACAAAGAATATTGAACGCGGAATGGCAGATGGCAATGCCCCACTGGGTTGCCACTTCGTTCATGATAACAGGCTTAATAAATGTCTGTACAAAGCCAAAGATAATCAGCCAGAAAACCGTACCGATAATATTGAAAAACAGATGGACAAGTGCCGTTCTTCTGGCGTTCTTGTTGGCGCCGATAGAAGAAAGAATGGCAGTGATACAGGTACCGATATTCTGCCCCATGATAATGGGAATTGCAGCTCCGTTTGTCACCTGTCCCGTAGTGGCAAGCGCCTGCAGGATACCAACGGAAGCAGAACTGGACTGGATAATGGCGGTCAGTAACGCACGCCCCTGCCAGTACACCTAAAACCGGGTTCTTAAAGAGCACAAATACCTGCCGGAACGCCGGTACCGCTGCCAGACCGGATACCGCACCCGTCATGGTTTCCATACCGAACATCAGGGTGGCAAAGCCTAAGAATATCATGCCGGTGTCCTTTTTCTTGCTGTCCTTGGACGCCATCTGCAGAATGATGCCGATAAGCGCTAAAACAGGAGTAAAGGAGGACGGCTTTAGAAGCCTGATAAAGAAGCTGTCGCCGGAAATACCACCTAAGCTCAAAATCCATGCCGTCACCGTGGTACCCACATTTGCGCCCATGATAACGTTAATCGCCTGCTTTAAGGTCATGAGTCCGGAGTTTACGAAGCCGACCACCATGACCGTTGTGGCGGAAGAACTCTGGATAACCGCCGTTACTGCTACACCGGTCAGAATACCGGCAACCTTACCGGTGGTAAGCTTTCCCAAAACCAGCTTCAAACTGTTTCCGGCACGTCTTTCCAGTGCCTGCCCCATCAGGTTCATACCGAATAAGAATAGGCTCAACCCGCCAATCATTGTCAGTAAATCAAAAAAATCCATCTGTTTTATCCATCCTTTTTTTGAAATCAAAAAACCATACACGGTTATTCCCATGTATGGTTCTATGATACAAAACAAATATCAAATCAAAAATCAGGCATTTGTAAAATCTATGTAAAATCTGACAGTAATCCGTGTGCCTTTTCCCACTTCACTCTTCAGTTCGATTTTGCCGTTCTGCTGCCGCACCGCATGTTTGACAATGGAAAGACCGAGTCCGGTACCGCCCACTTCCTTGGAATGGCTCTTGTCCACCCGGTAAAAGCGTTCAAAAATACGCTCCTGATGCTCGGGTGGAATACCGATGCCGTCATCCTCTACCACCAGGACGGCCTCGTTTCCTTCTTTTTTTACGGTTATCCACACATGCCCGTTTTCATGATTATACTTAATGGCATTGTCACAGAGATTGTAGACAATACCACTGACCTGCTGCCGGATACCCTGTATGGAGACCGCCTCCCCGGTTAGCAGCATGGTGACATGCGCCTTTTGTGCCGCCTTCTGCAGGGACTCCTTTGTCTCCTCCGCCAGTGCATACAACTCAATGCTCTCCTTCTGCAGGTTCTCGTCGCCCTCGTCTAAGTGGGACAGCCTGATGATGTCGTCCACCAGCCGGATCATACGTTGTGCCTCCGTATAAATCTGCCGTGAAAACTGGGGTACATCCTGCTGCTTTACCATGCCGTTGCACAAAAGCTCCGCACAGCCGGAAATAGAATGCAGGGGTGTCTTTAACTCGTGGGATACATTGGCGGTAAATTCCCGCCGCATCTGCTCTGCTTTTTCCTTCTCCGTCACATCAAACAGAAGGAACGCAACCGCCGTCACTTCGCCCTCGGCAATAACCGGGCTGGCATTACACTGGTAGGTGCTGTCCCCCATTTCCCAGATGGTTTCCGCGTGTACCCCCTGTAAGGACTGCCTCAGAAGTTCCGTCAGCTTTTCCGTATTCTGCAGGGTATGGATATCCTTTCCCACCGTGTATTTGCCGGCTTTCAAGAGATTTGCCGCACTGCGGTTCATGCTTAAAATGACTCCCTGCGGGTTTAAGAGGATAAGCCCCTCCTTCATGTTTTTGGTGGCAGCTTCAAATTCCAGCTGCTTACGTTTTAGCTCCGCCGTATGGAAGGAAATCTGCCGCTGCTGGTTCTCCATGCGGTTTAACAGGGGCGCCAGCTCCTTATAGCCGTTCTTCGTAAGATTGCCTTTCAGATCCGGGTCGTTTAAGGGCTTTACAATCCTTGCGGATACCCGGTAGGACAGAATAAGCGCCGCTACAATGGTAATCAGCGCCACAATTAAAATGGGCTGCATCATGCTCATAAACAGGGTAAACACCGTATACCGGGTATCCGAAAGCCGGATGACCCTGCCGTCCGGAAGCCTCTTGGCTGCGTATATCTGCCTCTGGGTCAGAATTTCCGAAAAGCGTGCGCTTTCTCCGTAGCCCGTTTCCATCGCCTGTGCCACTTCTTCTCTGTCTTTGTGATTTTCCAGCTTCGCCGCATCCGATTTGTTGTCATAGAGCACCGTGCCGTCCCCGTCAATGTAGGTGATACGGTAGTCCTCGGCGGAAAGGCGCGTCAGATACTCCATGCCGCAAAGCTCCACGCCTTCTGCCACCTGTTCCGTCTGCCTTTTTAACTGCATCCTCTGGTTTTCACTGTAATAGTCGTACAGCACCCACATGATAATCACGACGGATGCTGCAAAAACCCAGAGGGATATCAGGCAGACCGCCCGAAATATCCTCTTAGCCATTATTCTTTTCCTCCAGACGATACCCTACTCCCCTGACGGTATCTATGTACTCGCCGCATTCGCCCAGCTTAGTGCGGAGCGTGCCGATATGCACATCCACGGTCCGCGTCTCTCCTACATAATCCGCCCCCCAGATATCGGAAAGAAGCTGTTCCCTGGAATACACCCTACCCGGATGCCGCATGAACTTATGCAGAAGTTCAAACTCTTTCAGGGTAAGGATAACCTTTTCCCCGTCCGCCCTTACGGTATGGGTCTGGGGATTTAAGGTCAGCTTTCCAACAGCAACAATATCTGTTTTTTCATCCTTGTAGGCTCTCCGCAGCACCGCTTTTACCCGGGATACCATTTCCATCATACCGAAGGGTTTGGCAAGATAGTCGTCCGCTCCCAGGTCAAGTCCGATGACCTTGTCGTATTCCGTGCCCTTTGCCGTCGCCATAATGACGGGAATGTCCGCTGTGGTGCTCTGCGCCTTCAGCTTCTTTAAGATGGAAATGCCGTCTTCTCCCGGCAGCATGATGTCTAATAAAATCAGCTTCGGTTTTTCTTTTTCCATGGCTGCCCAGAATGCATCCGCATCCGGCAGTCCCTTTGCCTGTAAGTCAGATGCCTGTAAGGTATAAATCATTAATTCCCGGATACCGGCATCGTCTTCTACACAATAAATCATGTCTGTCTCCCTGTTTCATCCGGCTGCCTTGTTTACTCTAAAATAGGATGCCCGCTATGGAGCATCCTATTTTTTTGTATCAGCCTTGCTGAAATATATGTCGGAAATTACATTACTAAGATAATTTCGTTTTCATCCTGCATCTCATCAGCGGGAACGTACGGCTTATCTGTCTTCTTGCCGTTTAAGTAGAATTCCTTAAAGCCGCCTTCTTTGCCGTCCGGGTTCTTTACGATGATGTGAAGCTTCTTGCCGCGGAATACCTTATCCATGGTGATTTCTTTCCATTCGGAAGGAATAGCCGGGCATACCCAAAGACCGTTTAAGTCGGGACGCATACCGCAGATACCTTCTACGCAGCCTACCATACAGGTGGAGGCAGTACCGGTCAGCCAGTGTACGTGGGAACGTCCCTCGAAAGGAGATTCCACACTTTCGGTAAACTGTCCGTGTACATAAGGCTCTAATCTTCTTACATCCGCATTGTCGTTCTGGGATGCGGGTGAGCTTTCGGTGAAGTATTCAAATGCACGGTTGCCGTGTCCCATAAGAGACTCTGCTAAGATAATCCAACCCTGGGGCTGTGAGAAAATACCGCCGTTTTCCTTGGTGGAAGGGTTGAACAGAAGCGCCTGTGCGCCGTCAAATGCATGGTCAACATAAGAAGGTGTCATCAGACGTACACCGAATTTGGTGTTTAACTCTCTGTGTACGGATTCCAGCGCCTTTTCAGCCTGTTCCTTGCTTGCCAGACCACTGATAACGGACCAGGACTGGGGATTTAACCACATGCTTGCTTCGGGATCGTGCTTGCTGCCGATAACCTGTCCGTCTTCCTTGATGCCTCTGACATAACGGTCGTCTTCCCAGCATTCCTTTTCGATGATGTCGCCGAGTTCTTTCTGGGTCTTTTCCAGATAAGCGATGTATTCGGTATCGTTTGCGTCCTTTGCAAATCCCTTCATAACGGTAAATGCGTAATATAACTGCATAGCTACGAAGGTGGACTCACCCTTCTTGCCCAGACGTAAGCAGTCGTTCCAGTCTGCATGCAGACCTGCGGGCATCTTGTGGTCGCCGAGTCTTTCCATGGAGAACCGAATGGCTCTCTTTAAGTGGTCGTATACGGTACCCTCTTCTTTATTTGCATAAGGGATAACTTCGTTAATGAAATCCTTGTTGCCGGTTTCTGCCACGTATTTCCATACGGTGGGGAATAACCACAGTGCATCGTCCGCACGGTATGCGGGATGTCCGGTCTCTCTTACATAGGACTCGTCATCGGGAGTATCTTCGTGACCGGGATTGTGGGTATATTTTACCAGGGGCAGACCGCCGCCGTTGTTTACCTGTGCGGAAAGCATGAAACGAATCTGGGAAAGAGCCATTTCCGGATCTAAGTGGATGATACCCTGGATATCCTGTACGGTATCTCTGTAGCCGTAACCGTTACGCTGTCCGCAGTATACGAAGGATGCTGCTCTGGACCAGGTAAAGGTAATGAAGCACTGGTATGCGTTCCAGGTGTTAATCATGCTGTTGAAGGCTGCATCCGGGGTGTTTACCTGGAAGTTCTCTAACTTGGAATGCCAGTAATTCTTTAATTCTGCCAGTTCCTTTTCTACCTTGGAAGCATCATTGTAAGGAGCCATGATGGCATCTGCTTCTACGGCATTTGCCTGTCCGAATACAAAGGTCAGAACCCTGGTTTCGCCGGGCTGTAAGGTAATGGCACTGTGGAGAGCACCGCAGGCATTGGCATTGTAGTTAAGTACATTGTCGCACTTGCCGTTTTCTACCGCTACCGGATTGCCGTAGCTGTGATATCTGCCGAGGAAAGCATCCTTGTCACCGTTGTAGGAGGTAACCGGTGCGCCGCAAAGACCGATGAAACGCTCTCTGTGGTTGCTGCCTGTGGCATCCTTGCCTACGTTCTCATTGATGCTCTGGACAATCTTGTTGCCGAGGAAACGGGTTCTGGTAATGAACAGGGTATACTGTAAGTTTACCTGGTCCTGCTCATAGTTGCTTTCGTTGGTGAATTCTGCATAGGAGAATACGGAAATCTTTCTTTCCTTATCGGAAGTATTGGTAACCTTTGTGCTCCATACTTCGTAGGTCTTTCCGAGGGGTACATAGTAAAGTACTTCGGAATGGATGCCTGCGTAGTCCGCAATCATGTTGGTGTATGCGGTACCGTGATGACATTCGCTCTTGTATACGTCAAGGGGCTTTGCTACGGGCTGCCAGGATGCAGACCAGTAATCCTTCGTTTCATCATCACGCAGATAGATGTATCTGCCGGGGGTATCGTCGCTGTTGAAGTGATATCTTAAAATTCTGCCGTTTGCACCGCTCTTTACGAAGCTGTAACCGCCGGCATTGTTGGATATAATGGCACCGTATGCGGGAGAACCGAGGTAGTTTGCCCAGGGTGCGGGTGTATCGGGTCTGGTGATGACATACTCCTTATTTACTTCATCAAAGTAACCGTAATTCATGTTTAACTCTCCTTATTAAAAATAGTATTTGCCCTTACGCCGTAATCAAAGATACCAGATAGAACACTTCCCTGTCATCCTCATGTGTCTCGGAAATTGTAATCTCCACGGTGTGTCTGCCAGACTCCCCATGTTCCAGTACGGTCTGTAAGTACAGGCAGTCACCCCAATCCTCTTCAAAATTGGCATTCAGTTCAATGGTATGTTCTTTGTCGCCGTCTAAAATAAGAGTGGCAACCGGTGCAGGTCTGCGTACGGTCTTACGGTACTGCACCGCAATGGAAGAAGCTTCCACTTCAAAGACAATTCTATCATTTATTCTTGCTGCTGAAAAGCCCTTTTTGAAACAATCCGCTACGCAGCTCTGGGGAGTTTCATCCTTTACAAAGCCTTCGCAGATTACCGGCTTCAGTTCGTCGTTTCTATATCTGTGCGCTGTCTCATATCCGTTTGCGGTAAGCGGTGCGGGAAGCACGGTTTCTTTCACCGGGAACGCATAGCCCTCTTTCATTAGCTCTTCCGCTTTCTTCTTTTCCTTTGCCAGATAAGAAGTAATCAGTCCGGATACAATCTTATGTCCGGTATCGTTGGGATGTAAATCGTCGGGGGTGATGTCCCTTCTTACGATTCTTCCGTCTGCAATAAAAGGATAAACCGCGGCTTTCATGCTGACGCCGGGTACCTCATAATGCTTTTCCACGGGACAGTGCACCGCCTCTGCGTTACCGCCGTCATCGTAACGGACATTGTGCACTAAAAGAAGCGCAGGCTGTTTCTCATTTTTTAAGATACGTCTTACCAGACCTTCGTAGGTCTCTTCAAAATGGACATCGGTATCCGCATCGTTTACGGAAAATTCCACAATCACGAAATCCGGCTTGTGGGAAAGCACTTCCTCATCCACTCGGCCCGTGCCTAAATGGGAGGTGGTACCGCCTATCCCCGCATTCACATAAGTGATTTCGGATTTGGGGAACTGCTCCTTCCACCATTCGTAAGTAAGATACGCATAGCAGAGCTCGGGGGTGGAGGAAAGAGAACCCTGGGTAATGGAGCCGCCTAAAAATGCCACGGTGAGAGGTTCGCCTTTCAGACCTTTTGCCATGCAGGCAAGCATTCTTTCGTCATTGCCTTCGTTGATAAATCCTTTGCTGTAATCAATCTGTACCATATATTCCTGCCTTTCTCAAAAAAGGTGTTATTTTTCGGCTGCCAGAAGCTCCAGGTTCTTTTTAATCAGCTCGCAGCGCTGCTTTACGCAGTCGGGGCTGCGGAGAGGATCCTTCGGGGTGTTGAATACATAATCCACTAATTTGTCAATAGTGGTGGTTGCCACATGAAGTCTGGTATCACTGGATGCGTAGTAAATGAAGACTTCATTCTTTTCGTTTACCACAGCACCGTTGGTGAATACGACGTTGGAAACATCTCCCACTCTTTCCCAGCCTCTGGGTCCGATTAACATGCCGGAGGGCTCTGCAATCACCTTGGAAGGGTCGTTTAAATCGGTGGCAAATGCATAAACTACATAACGGAGACCTGCTGCGGTGTTTCTGACTCCGTGCGCAATATGAATCCAGCCTCTGTCGGTCTTGATGGGAACCGCACCTGCGCCGTTCTTTACTTCGGTAATGGTGTGGTACCTGCGGATACTGGTCATTTTCTCTTCGTCGATTACCGCGTGGGTAATATCGTCGCACAGACCGAAGCCGATGCCGCCGCCGGAACCGGTGTCGATGAAATCATCCATGGGTCTTGTATAGAACGCATATTTGCCGTCCACGAATTCGGGATGCAGCACTACATTTCTCTGCTGGGGGGAATGCAGGGTCTTTAAGTTCGGCAGTCTTTCCCAGGTCTTTAAGTCCCTGGTGCGCACAATGCCGGCCGCCGCTACGGCTGCGGATAAATCTTTGCTTTCAGTATCCTTGCTCTCGGAGCAGAATACACCGTAGATATAGCCGTCCTCATGCTTTGTGAGTCTCATATCGTAAACATTGGTTTCCTCCGGGCAGGTATCCGGCAGAACTACCGGGTAATCCCAGAATTTGAAACCATCCACACCGTTGTCGCTTTCTGCCACACCGAAGAAGGACTTTCTGTCGTTTCCTTCGATACGTGCCACTAAATAGTACTTGCCGTTTAAATAAAGGGCGCCGGAGTTCATAACGGCATTGATGCCCAGTCTTTCCTCAAAATATGGATTGGTTTCGGCATTTAAGTCATACTGCCATTCAATGGGTAACGTGTCTCTTGTCAGAACCGGATTTACATATCTGTCATAGATACCGTTGTAAAACCTGGTGTCCACTTCGTTCTTTCTGTTTAGGAACAGGTCCTGCTTTTCTTTTAATTCATAATACTTCTGGTGAATCATTTCGCCATCCTCCTCATTATTTCCATGCACATACGTCCGTTGTGGTAAGGACACTTCCAGGGTTCCACAATGGGCTTGTCTTCTTCGGGTCTTCCTTCATCGTCCACATGCATGAACCATTCGCTGCCCTCTCTCTTATCAATCACATAGGTCTTGATAAAGTTCCAGATGTCTTCGGAAGCCTGCAGGTATTCCTTGTGCTCCGGGTGCTTCTGATATTCGTTATAGTAACCTACAACACTTTCTGCCTGTACCCACCATACTCTCTTCTTGTCCACTACGCCTCTTTCGCATTCGTTAGACATAGAGTGGTTGTAGTAGGCATCCTTGTAGACTTCCGCAACCAGGTCGGCAACAATACCGTCCCATTCCTTTTTATAGGCTTCGTCGCCCAGGGCATCCAGACCTCTGTCTAAGAGCCATGCGGTTTCAATATCGTGGCCGAAGGAATGCAGGTCAATAATGCTGTTCATATCGTTATCAAAGAATACTTCCTGTCTGTGCTTTTCAGGGTTGTAAATCTTTGTACGGAAGGTCTCTAAAATCCAGCGGAGCTTCTTGCCCACTGCTTCGTTTTTGGAAACACGGTACAGTTCGGTGTAAGCTTCAAATACGTGAAGCAGGGTATTCATGGTTCTGTCCGCCATAACGCCGTTTTCGGAAAGCTTGTCGTTTGCAGCCGGTGCAAAGGTTCTGTCCAGCGCTTCCTTGTAGCCGCCTTCATCAAAGCCCTTCTCCTCAATGATACGGAAAAGCTCCATGGCATGCGCCAGTGCTTCTTCCTTACCGGATGCCGCATAGTAAGAAGAAAGCGCATATACGGCAAATGCCTGGTTGTAAATATGCTTTGTGGTATCCTCCGGTCTGCCGTCGTAAGTAACGGACCAGAAAATGCCGCCGTATTCTTTATCGAAGCAGTACTTTGTCATAAAATCATAAGCATACTCCGCATCCCTTAAAAGCTTCTTGTCTGCAAGCGCCATGGATGCATTGGAGAAAAACCATAAAATACGGCTGTTTAAGATACATCCCTTTACTGCCTTTTTGTCCAGCACAAGGTCATGGCCAAGCCACCCATAATATCCGCCGTACTCATCATCCCGAAGACCTTTCCAAAACGGGATGATATTATTCAATAAATGTGACTTTACCTCTTCAACCATCATGATTATTCCAGTCTCCTTTTCCTTAGCCCTTAACTGCTCCGGCAGTCAATCCGCTGTAGATCTGCTTCTGGCAGGTAATAAATACGATCAGCGCAGGAAGCAGGGAAATGATAACGCCGGCACAAATCAGATTATATTTGCTTCCCAGAGGTCCTACGAAGGTATACAGGGAGGTTGCCACGGTAGGAAGGTTCTTTTTATCCTGCAGATAAAGGTTTGCAGAATAGTATTCATTAT
>ENA-OOQP01000201-OOQP01000201.1-human-gut-metagenome-genome-assembly--contig:-NODE-201-length-32003-cov-3.870821_pt1 | contig 32003 bp, 33 predicted proteins | sample MGYA00241266_ERZ501171 | MGnify/ENA primary metagenome ERZ501171 (study PRJEB25962, sample SAMEA2042501) | human gut metagenome | biome: human gut; feature: human-associated habitat; material: faeces...
TAGATTATTAAGCCTGAACCCCCTCAGATTTTTGCACTTCTATTGAGAACTTGCCCGGTCATTGCACCATTCTGCGGTTCTGCGTAGAAAGTGAACTTTGTGTTTGTGATAGGATAATAGGCATACACGCCCATATACATAGCGTCGCCCCTTACCTCGAAGCTGATGGTATAATCTGTGTTGAGCTTGAAGGTGCTGCCTTTTATTCGATAGAATGTATTGTAGTCATCAGAGCCAATATACGTGAGTTCATAAGCATCACCCACAAGAGCCTTCTGACCCTTCGCCTCAATGACATTACCGCCAGTATCAAGCGTCCTTGAATTGTCAATCAAGTTTGCGCCGATGATGTCATAATCGTTTTGCGATAGCGTCCAACCATTATAGGTGTCGCCTTCCTCGACCATTGGTCTGCAAATATAGGCATTAATTCTTCCTGCGCCAACATTGCAGTACTCCCAAAAGTTGAACGCAATATAATCAGATTCTGCATCAGTCGTGTCAATTACGGTTGTAAACAATTCCCATTGATTGTATTTAGGATTGAAGAAGTTTGGTGAGAGAAATTTTGGTCGTCCCAATCTCTCTGCATTTGTTTCCTTGTTTGTATAGATTGCTTCAAGTGAAAATTTGGCATTGCTATCATTTGTCTTATAAAAGCATGACATTGTGTATTTCTTACCTTTTTCAATCTTGATACTTTTACCACCTTGTGAGCCATCCCAATATACACCAATATAATGAGAAGTACCATCCGTATCATCAATGACCTTTACGCAATTTGTACCATTGTAGCCACTGTTCATTTCAATCCTTGTATCTCTGGATAATGTATAATGGTTATCCTCACGCAGGAATGCGCTTCCAACGAGAAGGTTTCTCCTTCCTATCGACTTTTCGCTGACCGAGAGTGAGATTTCCCTTGCCGTCTGCGTAATTTCAGCCTTAAACTCGTTGAGGTCAAATTTATCCATCTTGTCATCCACCCTGTTGCCGACCTCTGTTAAGGTGTTGGAGAAACGCGTGTTGGTGTTGACCATCTGACCAGTAAACTTAGCCACGTTGACCTGCACGTCCACATGAGCCGTGACGTTTGCAGAACCATTCGTGAGAAAAAACTCCAAAAAACCGTTGGTCTTGGATATTGTACTTTTGTTTTCCGCTGTGTCAGTGACATCCTGCGTTTCTATTTTAGTCACCTGTATCTCAAACGGATGCTTGTTCAAGTCCTTCAGACTACCATTGCAATTATAGTAGTTGCTGGGGAGCCTGTCATACTTTGAGAACTGATTAGAGACATCCTTGTCACCTTGATACACTCGTATCGTCGCAGTCTTTCCACTAAGGGATGACTCAGCAACTCTTCCGTTGTCATCAGTGTCGAAGATGAGTACCGATGGAGAAACCACGACCCGATAGGCATCATCGCCTGTTATCTGTACAGGTGTTGACCAAGGAAGTACAGCATTTCCTTCTTTCAGCACAGCCTGACTCATCCATACCTTTGATGGCATAGAGGCGAGATTGTCGGATAGGTCAAATCGAAACAAGCCGTAGTCTCCGTTACTATTTATACTGACGTCCTTACAATAAGAGACATAGAAGAAATGCTGTCCTGCCTTTACGGAGGTAAAACTATGAGTATCATCAAAGCCATTACCCGACGTATAGACAACGCCAGTCCGTATTATGTCTGGAGAACCTGTTATCTCCGTGTCAAGCTCATGTACCTGAATGAAGTCGCAATTAGCCTCACTGTAAGCCTTGATAACAACCCTTACATCGGCATTATCTACATTCGTAGTAAATGATACCTTCATCAATGCCCAACCAGAATTACCAAGCCCAGCAGGAGACTTTCGCCACATTTCTCCTCCATCAGAAACTTCCGACCATTCAGAGGTGCTATATCCGCTATCGGTGTTGCCGGCGCTGTAATTTCCATAGATGACATTGCTCACCTTTTCGTGGATACCTCCCTTTTGCGGTGTGCGAGACCACCCGTCAGATAATTGGGATAAGTCTTCAACAGTTGGTTTTGAAGGGCGAGACGTATCATTTTTGTACGCCATTACTACACCATCGCCACTCTCTCCATTGTCGCCCTTATCTCCCTTGTCACCCTTCTCGCCTTTACCTCCAGAAAGTACTTTTTTCCAGTTTGACTCACTACCCTCAGAAGGCTCTTCGGTTACATCAACCCCCGAATTAGCAACGCATACCCATACGGCATTATTATGGTTCACTTGGTCGTTCTTGTGATAGGTATTGTTTTCATCCCAGTCACCTCTATAGTTGATGATATTGATTGTGCTGCCGTCATCCGAAATCCATTCGAAGCGTGAAGAGTTGATTTTCGTTCCTCCCTTTGGAGATGTCTCGAATACCGACAGAGATACCTCTTTATCAATATTATTCACGCTTTTTGTGATAGTATGCTTGTATTCTGTGATATTGGCATAACAAGCGATACGAGGAGCATATTCGCCCGTCGTCTCCAAGATAATCACGTTCTGTCTGTCAGTCTTGTCATACTCACCCTGTTCATTACGATGTCTGTTACCGTCAAGCACAATAGTATCACCAGCCGAAGGAATGTCTCTCGTCTCCAAAGGTGCAGGGTTAGAGCCATTGTAACCTACGATAAACTCATCGTCGTAGCCATCAATGTCACCACAATGCTTACCTATCACAATCCAAGCAAACGCCTGACCATCGTACAATTCCACCTGTACACCTCTCGTCTGCTCGTTGCCATCCTCGTCAATGTAAGTTTCCGTCTTAGTGCCGTAAATTTTTTCGTTCTGCGTAGATACACCACCTTTAGGAATAGTACGCCAGTAGCTCTTGTTGCTTACATCACTATACGCTCCACCAGCCACAATTTCTCCCATGGTCTGACAGCGCACCTGGTCGCCCTCCTGCCAGTAATTCATCGTAGCAGTAGTACCATCGTCGGCTAAGAGATAGCATTTCCAGCCATCATATTCCGCATCATCATCAGCTGTTTCGACCCAAGATGTCACACCACCAGATACCGATTGCTTGACATGCACAACCTTGATAAGCTTACTTCCTGCTCCCGACAGATAGATGTTACCACCAGAGTAGGAAAGCTTACGTATCTCTAATTCGTGGAATATCGCCTTACCCCAAATAGTGAGGTTGGTAAAAAACGCATGATACTTGCCGTTCTTCTCCTTCTCAACAGAGAAGCCCTGTTCAGCCGCATTGTCGTAATCAAGGGACTTTATAGCACGAAAGAACGCATCGCCCAACTCCGTAATCATAGCGCTGTTACCAAACCTCGCTCCCATCGCCAAATCTGCAATACCCTTTGCGATAAGACCTTTCGCAAAGATTACCATACCGTTCACCACCTGAGGATCCACAGTATCTTCCAGGCTCAGATACTTCTGTAATATCTCCGCATCCGCATGAAGGTTGCCCGCCTCTGAGGCGTAGGCTGCATTCTGTGCCGATGCAGCAGTACCGGCATAATTTGCCTGATCTGCAACTTCTGCCCGCTTAGCCTTATCAGCCCTGCCAGCGTGCTCAGCTTCAGATATAACTCCGGATATATACTTAGTCGAAGAAGAAGAACCACCAGAACCTCCCGTCTTCTTCGGCTTGCTATAAGTCTTAATTTCTATCATATTATAATCCTTTTATAACACTGTTAAAACCACTTTAGAACAACTCTCTCATCGTCACCACTGCAGTACCCTCGGTGAGGTTTCTGTCTATACCCTGCACATAGAACCGTTTGCCGATAACAGGGACACTGAAGATACTCGCAAAGCTAAGACCCTTCTTTGGCTCGATGACGTTCTGCGTCATCACCACCCTCGGTTCGTGCCATTCCTGCCAGTATGCATCCACATACAACTTCTCCGGCTTATCCGTCAAGTTCTGGTTGCGGTCATAGATGTCGGCAAGTGCATTCTTGGTCGCCTCGTTCTGTGGAGATGATAATTTCACCGCATTATTTACACCTAATGCCTTGCACTCCTTCGAGGTGAGCGCGGTAGTGAACCGGAACTCCAGGTCATCCTTTCGGTTGACGAAGCTTTCGCCGGTATCACTCTTATATACGATATCCTTTTCATCACTTACCGCACCTATCTTTCCGTTATCGCTAACCACCTCTATCTTAAACTCCTTGAGCATGATACTATTGATCTCCTGCAGGAGAAGGTTGCTATCCTGATACCACTTGGTGTGTCGCCAGAAAGATGGATGTCTTCTTGTTACTTCATTCCATTCCGCATTCACGGGGCCGAGTATCTTAAACTGCACGCTACCACTTACGTGGTCAGACATGCGGATAGGTATTGCAGTACCCTCTGCAGTAATACCCTTCGTATATGGAGCATTCTTTCGGATCTCGAACTCCGTACCAATAATCTTATCCCTTAACTTCGGATCAATACCGATGGTGAAGCTCTGTGCGTAATACTCGTCATCTGACGCACATTCGCTCCGCTCCTTGTATTTCTTCCATACGAAATCATCCGTATCGCCTTCGCCCTGGCTCGTGCCTCCTACCGCATTCTTATCGCCCTTATTGCATTCTACGACACATTTATCGCCAATAATGAGCATACAGGATATAAGGCCCACTCGCTTGATTGTGTCAGTAGCAACACCTACGGCGCTATAGGCATATTCATGCTCCTGAGGACCTGTACCCGTATAAGGATAGAAGGAAAGAGAACTTTCTTTCTTGTTAGCTTCACTATACACCGGCTCCTGGTTCCACTGTTCAGACTCCCAGTACTTGCGGGTATAATATCTTCCGTCTTTATTATTACGGCTCGGCACGGTCTTATGCCAATAAGAATTCCAGCTTGCATCACTCATCATATTATAATAGATATCCGTAACGGCCATCACAGGATTAAGGACCATTTTACCGCTGATCACGATATAATTGATCGTATCGCTATCAACAGGCGAGAAAGTACCTCCACTCTTGTTTCCTGTATATTCCGCCACAGGGCACGATGCAAGAATATCCTTCTCACTCGGGTATCCACTTCTGCCCATGGTAGAAATGATCAGATAGTTTTCCATACTTACTGAGGTAACGAGGGAAGACGTATTTCCGCCATTCTTACGCTCTATCTTACCGAAAGCACATACGCACGCACCGATACCGGCAGTAAGACCTTTATTCAGGATATCCTGCTGCTTGGTTCCGTCTGCAGGATATTTCTCGTACATATCTATACGACTGCCGTTTTCTATTCCATAGAACTTCCAGTTCGTCGCAGCCTTGGGCCAGCAGAACCAGTCCACCTGACTGGCATCCTGCCAGTCTGTTGTCTTCCTTCCCGTCGTCATAGCATACATGCTATTGTATGCGGTTTTTCCTTCACCTTCAGCTATATACTCGGTCATGTATTTCTGGAAGTTTCCTGCAGCAATCAGAGAATCATCATCGAGCGGACTTTCTATCACATCATTCACTTCTGTCACATTATCAGTAAGCAGCAACTCATTGTATGTTTCACCGATACTGATTTTCGTATCACAGTCAGCCACCTCGATATCCTTACCAACCCGATACGTAGGGATTTCAATACTCTCCTCGGAGCCTTCATCTATTCTATATAAATTCAGACAAGAATTTTTCCGTATCGACTCCCAGGAGAATATGTAAAAGGTAGTACCTTCCTGCACGATATGCAGATTGAGATACTTCAGTATTTCATTGAGCACGTCTTCCTGTGTCCACATATCATCCTCCTCATCACCAAAGAACAGCAATTCGTTGATACTGATATTCTGGAATATATTATATATTTCGTCACCCGTTCCGTTACTCAACGCTTTCGAGCCATCATACATTATCTTAAACGTACCTCCTCCCATATAATTAGCCGCTTCGCCTACATCATTCAGTATTTCTGCGATGATATCATAGAAAGTACGCTGGGCCGCCTTACCTTTGAGCGCATCATAGAGGACCCCAGCAGCTCCTACATTCCGATAGTTGGAATAAGAGAGGGCAGAAAGGCAGTCGATACAGGTCAGTTCCACCTCGTCGTAGTCTTCATTATATCCCTGACTAAATGCCTGTGGCTCCACATACCCTACAAAAATACATTCCCCATTTCTAAGAATATTCACTACGGCATCACGACAGGAACTGCAGAAGAACTCCGGCACGAAATTCCTACACAACAGGCGCACACTCGCCTGATAGCAGAGAAGATGATCGAATGTATCATTCGCCTGCGAAGTAATCTCCACAGGGTCATCGGTAAAGAATATACCATCCTTTTCGTTACCGATTTCCACTCGTTTCGCTTTGTCACCCTTTGTACAGATTACTACCTTAATCTCGTCTCCTCGATTATTATAAAAATTTCCATCAAAAAGCATAGTTTCTAAATTTTAATGTTACTACGTCGGCGATTGCTTCTCGTTTCATTCGCTACCGCCATCACTATATCACGCCCACGGAGCCGGCCATTGATGCCAAGGGTAGCGCTTATGCCGCCACCAATGCCCTGCAGTCCTGCAGTATTCACCGACACACCCTGCACAGCTGCGCCATTGGCAATGGCAAAGAGGCGGGCCTGCTGGGCTGCGTTCAGGATCATCTCGCCAGAGTTGACCCTTACTAAGACCTTGTCGCCCGATGTCTGATTGCCGCCAACAATACCACCGGTGGCAAACTGACTGATAGTGGATATGATGCTCGTAAGCTGCGCAGTTCCAGATATACCGAAAGCAAGCCAGTCTATCCAGGTCTTACAGGTACTCATGGCCTGCGCAAAGGAAAGAACAAACTGGCCGATGGCTGCAGCCACCATTCCTGCCTTGGCCGCTGCTGAGTCTCCACCCAACTGCTGCAGGGCAGAACCCAACATCTTACAACTGGCTCCAGCCACCGCCATACCCTTGGCGTTAGAGTCACTTATGCCGTTAATATCAGCCAAGCCTGTGCGCACACTCTCAAAGTTGCTTACGTCAATGCTAAAGAGTGAAGAGATATGATCATAATCCCGTGCCTTGGCTTCCACTTCTGTATTGATAACAAGTGGCTTATCTGACAGTCTCTGACGCATCGCCTCCATTCCTTCATCCAACTGAGCCTTCAGGTTGACCGTAAAAGCCTTCACATCAAGTTTCGGAACCTCCTCGATACCGATATCCACCTTCAGCATATACAGCTGGCGCTGGAGTCCTTCCATTTCTGCATTCAGAGCACGGGCAGTCGCCTTGTCGGCTGTGGCTTTGAGCTCCTTCTGCTTCTCGTTGATTTTCTCCTCATACCAGTCGATGCTACCTTCTAAGGCTTTCTTGCCCTCAGTTACTACAGGAGTATTCCCCGTGTTGGTATTACCGCCTCCTCCGGCATTACCGCCCGAACCGGAAGTTATTTTGCCCGCATTTGTCCACCCGTTGCTATTGGCAGCTGAAGCCATTTGCTTCTTTGTGTCTTCTATCTGCTTAGATAGATTATTAATGGAATTATCAATCTTGGCCACTTGTTTGTTGCCCGAAACGTTGGTGCCATTATACCGCTCTGCACCCACCTTGGTGAACCGCCACTGCCCGTCATTACCAACTTTTCCGTATCTTTCGCTTCGCCAGCTTTCAGGCACAACATCCCCTTCCTTGGCATGTCTTCCGCCTTTTTTGGCATCATCAGCTATATTCTGTACAACCTTGTTTTTCTGCTCTACAAGTCCAATCTGCTTCTGATACAGTTCAGTCAGCTTGGCGGCATAGGCGGCAGCCTGTGCTCTTCGGGTAAAGGCTTCCACCACGGCACCCGTATTCTTTTGAAATATATTTTCAGCATCAGACACACCGTTTATCTTAATCTTCAACTCAGCAAAGGCAGACTGATTGTTTTTTATCCATGCGGTTTTTTCATGCTCACTGCGTAGGTTCTTCCAGCCATCTTTCAGCTGTTCGTATTTCGTAATCAGATTGGCATAAGTACTCTTTAGTGTGCTGTCGTAGGCACTCTGTATGTTATCAGCTGCTTTAGCTTCCTCGCTTGCCATATTTTTTGCACTCTTGGCAGCATCATCGCTGCTATTCATGAGATAGTTGATAGCTTCAGTAAGTGCCACGATGGCGATACCTACACCCGTAGAGATCATCAGGCTACGAATAGCGAGTTTCAGGGTCGTAGCGCTCACGGTTGCACCTCGCATGGTGGCAGAACATACCTCTATGATAGGGGAAAACATGGCTACCACCGTTTTCGCCAACTTTGATGACACCGCCAAGAGATTAAACGACTTCGATAGCGATACTGCTGCAGCTGCGCCTGTAGTCATTTGTGCCGCAACATTAATATAAGGCAATACGTTACCTATAGATGATTGCAGCATGTCAGAATATTCGCCCAACTTATTATTAATCAGTTGCAGTTTTGCAGCCCCTGTGCTCGATAGAATATCGAAAGTCTTATCTATGGTGCCAGCACTATTTTTCATGTCTGCGACATCCTCTCTAAACTTCTCCGCCAGTTTACCTGTCAATGGGGTAAGAGCACGAAGACTCTCTGCGCTTCCGAAGAGCTTTCCATATATCTCCTGCTCCAGCATACCGCTTGATGCAGCATATTGTTTCACGCTCTTATCAAGTGAAACCAAAAACTGCTCCATACCTCCAGCAGCCTTGATAGCAGCAGCATCAAACTGGATACCCATCTGTTGTGCCATCTCCGCAGCTTCGCTCGAAGGCTTGATAAGAGCCGTAAATATAGCCGCTAACTGAGTACTTACCTCGGCAGTATCACCAGATACGCCCGTTAAGGTACTGAAGGTAGCCATCAGTTCATCAATACTTACACCGAGAGTAGAAGCCTGAGAGGTGACACGTGGCAAGGCTTGCGCCAACTGTTCAAACGAGGTAACACCATTCTTGGCGGTAAGCTGTATCTTATCCTGGATAGAACCAGCAGCATCCCAGTCCAATCCGTAGTTCTTGATAATGGTAGAAGTAACTTTCACAGTCTCACCAAGGTCAGCAATACCTCCCACAGAGGCACGGGCCGACTTATTAAGGAAAGCTATCCAGTTATCCTCGGGCACACCATTGGAGATAACTTGATAGAGGCCGTTCGCTAACTCATCACGAGCAACAGGAACCTCGTGGGAGAGTTCAGCTACCTGCTCTTTCAGTTTAGCGAAGTCATCGCCGCTCTTTCCCGCCATGGTATTAGCAGCCGCCATAGCACCACCGAAGCTGCGACTTTCGGCAGTAAAATCATTCAATACCGAAGACAGTTGTCCGATAGCATTAGAGACATTATTCCATTTCTCTACTATCTGATTGGTATTAATGAGTTGCTCTTGCAGCGCACCGGTAGCTCCTTTTGCTTCATTGACTACGACGCAAGTTATCGACTGCAGTGGTAGCTGTCACCACCTTTTCTTTGCCGTCAATATGAAGCCGAATGTTAAATCTTACCTCGTTACTCATACTTTTTGCTTTATAATTTTGATTATCTGATTCTTTTTATTATATTTGCAGCGTGTTAATAATTAAACATCATTATGGCAGAATATAAAGTTACACCAATGAAAGACAGAACCATCTGCGGCTGGATTGCCGCCGTGAGTTTTCTTATAGGACTGATTCTCTGTGACTGGGTTATGGGAGCAAAGGCACCAGACTGGGCTTCTGATTTGTTAATCCTTTGTGGCATTGTCTCGTGTATAAGTTTCTTATTGTGGACGCTTATGCTCTGTCAGGATGACAACATATAACTCCTACTATAGCCCCGCCCGCTTTTTCGCTGCCCGGTACCTCTCCATGATTTCCTCACGGCTCATCGGCTTTTTGTTCTTCACTCCTTCCTCTTCACTCTTCTCTCGTTCCTCCCACGGGAACCTCATGATGTCCTGAGGCGTGAGCTTCGACTTGGAGTAAGGCTGCATACTGCAGAGACACTGCATCCTTATGCGTTCCCACCTGCCTCGCTCCCTGCTTGTCTGCATCTCATTCCATGCCTCATACGCTGCGTAGAACTCCGAAGGGGTGCATCGGCAAAAGTCATCCATACTCATACCAATACACCCCATCGCGATACCCAGCAGATGTTCCACATCCGTAGGTTCATATTTCTCCGAGTCAGAGCCTATGGCTTCGTCTCGGCTTTTTTTTTCTCACTCTCTTCGTTCATTGCCGCATTCCAGGCACTCACGTCGTCCGGAGTGATCAGACAACAGAAAGTCTCGAAATCGACATCAAACTCCACTCCGTCGGCCTTGCAGGCACACACGACACAACACCACATAAACATGAGCAGTTCTTCTATGTTATTAGCGTCCATGTCACTCACGTCCTTCTGCAGATTTCTCTTAAACAGGAGCATCGCTCCCATCGAGAGGCGGCAAGGCAATTCCCTGCCGCCTACATTGATCATCATTTTTTTCATTAATACACACAAAATTGAAATCAGTATCTTTTAGCTCAATTATTCAGAATGTTCTGTAACGCTGCTCGCACCAGACTGCAGACCATTAGTCTGTTTCTCTACCTTGCCATAGTTCTCCAGCTGCACGGTGTACTTGGCATCATCGCCCGCCTGGCCGTCCAGATCGAGAGAGGTAATGATGTACTTACCCTTATATCCGCCAGCCTCCTTTCCGGTACGCTGACCAGCCTCACGAATATTGTAGCTTGCAGTAACAGGAGTACCACTCAGCATCAGGTCCTTCAGCTGGTCGTAAGTAGGAGCACCTGAATCTGCATCCGTACATACCAGGCCGTCGGCAGAGATGCTCTCCGAGAAACTCTTCACGTACTTCTCTTTCCACTTCGCACCTGAAGCCTCCTTGGTCATACGTTCACCCGTCTCAGCCGAGGTGGTAATCTTACAACCTGTACTGAAGGCCAATGCGCCATCATTCACGGATAGGATAAGATCAGTACCGTCCAATATATTTTTCATATCAATACTTTTTATGATAACTTACTAACAGATAGCCCACAAGGGCTACCCCTAACAACACACAAATCAGTTTTATCAACGAACCCTTGCTACATTCTGGAGGCTTCTTCTCTTCCACGCTTTCTACGCTATTATAATTGCTTTCTAACGCCGTTCGCTTGACTTTAGAAGAAGCATTTACCGAAGTAGCACAGGAGCTGTTTTCACCTTCGAGCATGGCTTGAGCTTTCGCCGTACCATATCCCTCGATGCGATACCCGCCGCTATCCAATGGCTTGATGAGCCACGTCTGCTGCCACTGCTGGTCAGCCGTCAGACTTTCCGTTGTCAGACTCACCGCTCGCGCCGTGTCTCTGCTTACGCTGCTGTCTTGGCTTACGCTGCTTGCCAGCCCCGTCTGCTGCGTCCGGGTCACCATCGTCTTCTTGGTTCTGCAGCTCACTGCTAACAGGGCAAGAAGCGCGATGAGGACAAAGCTGAATAGCTTCGATAGCCCGTGTGAGCCTATTGAGTGCATAGCGGGTGCGGGCGTTCTCCCTGTTGAGTTCCTCGATAGCCTTTGCATTATCTTCTGCTGCATCATTCAGTTCTTTTTGTTTTGCCAGGAGTTCCTTGCTCACGTCGCCATACATCTCCTTGAAGGTGTCATGTATGCGCTTCGCCTGCTCGGCCTCCTTCACCTTTCGATTGGCTATCCAGGCGATGGCAGCACCAATGCCGCCCGATGGGATAGCCCACTGCAGTATGTTTAGTATGATGTCTGTCATCGCCTTTCAACCATTTTAACTAATAACTAACTTATAATATGATGAAGATTTGAAGCCTTCTTATTAAGCCTGATGGCCGCTATAGATGACACCACCAGCATCCTCCTTCTTAGGCATACAGATGAAGTAGTGACGATAAGATACCAGGTTGCGCTGGTACTGAGGATCGCTCTCGGCAGGACTGTAGTACATCTTGGTAGAGCCTGTGGCCTTGAATACACGTGGCACGTAGAATGCAAACGAGCACTGGAACTCGCCAGCCTTAGGTGTGGCGCCTAAGGCGTTCTTCACGCCTGCAGTACTGTAGGTAGGACAGGCACCGTACTCATAGATGTCGAAGCCATAGAGACGGCCTACAGTGCCGTCGGTGCGGTTGATGTTATACTGCTCCTTGAATGCCTGATCGGTCTCGAGGAGATCGTTCACGTGGTCCGTGCAGAGCACCAGGCGACGGTCGGTCACAGGCACACCTAATGCGTCGAGCTTACGCTTCAGAGCCACAATGTCGTCAATGCAGAGCTTGATGCGCTTGGTAGCGGCATCCACTGCGCCAGTAGTCACGAGCACAGGGGTCTTGTCCGTGTTCTTCGTAGGACAGAGCGCATGGGCTGCCTTGGCATACTTAGCGTCGTTCAGGGCGTTGGCACAGCTTTCCTTCACGCGGGCCATCTTGTCGTAACTGAGCGCATACAGCTCGTCGTCGGTCACTGGCACCACCTTGGTCTGGAACTTGTCAAGCGAGAAGGTCTTGTCGCCATCCTCTAACTCCTGTATATCCAAAGGGTAGGTGGTATTGTTGACAAGCACCTGTGGGTCGGCACCCACATCCACGAGGTGAATCACGTCGTTGTTGACGATCGAACTCTGGTCGGGCACACCGTTGAGCCATGCTGCGTCCAGTTTTCCGCGGAGAGCCTTAATCAGCTCACCCGTCCATACTTCGGTCAGTACGCCATCACATGCAGCATCCTCGGGCATAAAGCAAGGAATTGCGATAGCAATAAGACAAGCCACTGCTGCACCACCCATAGGGCTGCAGCCCAACAGCGTTGCGATAACTCCACCCACGATGGCATTGAAAAGCAATGCCGATGCAATCTTGATAAATGTTTTCTTATTCATAGTTATATCTTTTTTATCTTTACTTTTTTATCTTTAAACATTACGCTGGCTCAAAGCCGTACTCTGCCTTGTAGAGGCGCACGAATTCGTCATGGTGATTGTCGTGCAGATCCATCATCACGTTGGCTGGCACGGCACTCAGCTTCTCGTACTTCGAGTAGTCTTGTGGTTCGTCCACGATATTACCCTTGCCGGTTCGGTGCAGGGTTTCCGTAATCTTACCCTGTGGCTGCATGGCCGACAGCGTGATATTCAACTGATCCAGACCCAACTTCTTGCCCAGTTCTATGAAGTGTTCCTTCATGCCTGCAGCAAGTCGTTTCTCTGTAATGGCAGTTTCCACTGCACGGGTGATCGCAGCCAACTCCACAGCCTGCTGCTGCGCCTGGAGCGTCTGTACCTGAGTCTCCAGGGCGGTTACCTTACCTGCCGCGAGACTGAGACCCACGAGCTTCTGATTCACTTCTTCTTCCGTTGCGGTCTCCTTCAGACCCAACTTGATCGCTAAATCTTTTAATTCCATTTCTTTCTTTTTTAATGGGGTTTTACTTACATTATCTAATAGAGGGAGAACACCATCAATGGAGTCCTGTCCTGCTGAAAGTGAGATTGTCTTGCCTTCATGAGTGAGCACGATGGCATCATCATTGCCACCAATATCTACCACACTCACCTCGATGAGTTTCGATTTCGTCACCGTCGGTCTCTTCTGACCCTCGGCGAGCAGCTGCTTATCGTCGCTCATCTCCAGGATCTGGAAGTTTGCGCTCACCATTTTCACACTACCGAACTCCCATTGCTTCTTCAGCTGCTTAGACAGTTCCGTAGCCTCGTCAAACACCAGCTCGCCAGTCACGTCCTGACCTTCCACCTTCAGATCCTTCACTATACCCACCACCTTGCCACGCTCGTGCATGTAGAGTAGTACAGGGTTGCGCTGGTACTGTGCCAGGTCTATACCTGGTGTAAGAATTCGAGTGCCGTAGCAGTTCACGCTCTCATTACTGATTCTTACTCGTTTACCTTTAGCCATATATACATATTTAAAAAAGTTTCTACTTTCTTTTTCCTGCGAATACCAGCGGAGCGTTCCGCCAGAATTCGACTGCAATATTACTAACTTTTCGCAGAACCGCCAAAAAAGTATGAAATGGTTGCACACTTCTATGAAACCGCTGCACACTATTTTTGCAGATTGCCCAAAAAGTCGCAATTTTGCAATACCAAACCCGCAAGGCATCAAGCGCCTCCGTGGTTTTCTATTCACATTATAACAATATTAGAATATGACAAAAGCAGAATTAGAACGTAAGAAGAACCTCGCCCGAACCCTCTATATGGCGGGTAAGGAACAGGCAGAGATAGCCGAGCAGATCGAGGTATCAAGGGTAACAATATCCAAGTGGGCCAATACTGAGGGATGGAAAGAACAGCGGGCCGCCAAGAACGTGACGCGACCTGAGCTGGTCAACAAACTCCTCCTTACCATCGATACCCTCATCAGTCAGGTAAACGAATCCGGCGACCCGGACAAGATATCCGGATTAGGCGACCGATTGGCCAAACTCTCGTCCGTTATTCAGAAACTCGACAAGAAAGCCAACGTGGTGGATGCCATCGAGGTGTTCATGGCCTTCAGCAAGTGGATGCAGTTCCGCGCACAGACAGACCAAAACATCACACCCGAACTTCTCAAGACATTCAACTATTACCAGGATCTCTTCATTTCCGACAAGATGAACAATGGCTTTAGTTGTGAACTCTAAGGTATAACAATAATATAGAAGCAAAGAAGGATGGCAACACTATCAGAGAAAAAACAGGCCATCGAGGCATGGCGGGAACATTGCAAGCAGATAGCAGCGCTTACCGACACCTCGCTCATGGCTCCCGAAAGCAAGGCGGACAGAAAGAAACGTATTGCTTCCCTGCAGAGGGACTATGCTGCCTTCTGCGAATATTATTTTCCTCACTTCCTGCAGCTCAAGGATAAGACCACCGGCAAGGTACTGCGCACCATCCACAATGCGCCGTTCCACAACCAGGCTGCCCGAAAGGTGAAGTCAACGCCCAATCTGAAGGCGGTATTCATGTGGCCCCGTGGTCACGCCAAGAGTACCCATCTGGACGTTTTCCTGCCCCTGTGGCTCATGTTCCAGCCTCTCAGGCTCATCAACTTCATGGTCATCGTGGGCAAGAGCGAGGACGCTGCCTGCCGACTGTTGGGTGATATACAGGCTGAATTAGAATACAACGACCGACTCAAAGCGGATTTCGGAGAACAGAAACCCTCTGGTGGCGACTGGACCGATGGTGAGTTCAAGGCGCAGTGCGGTGTCAAGTTCCTCGCCTGCGGACGTGGTCAGAGTCCTCGTGGTCTGCGCGACCGTGAGGCACGTCCTGACTATATCGTCATCGACGACCTCGATGATGATGAACTCTGCAAGAACGAGAAGCGTGTCCGTGAACTTACCTCATGGGTTAAGTCAGCCCTCTTCGGTTCCTTGGATGTGGGCCGTGGCCGCTTCATCATGGTAGGCAACCTCATCTCAAAGAACTCTGTACTCTTCAATATTGCCCACACCAAGGGCGTATTCCTCTCCAAGGTGTATGCCGTGGATAAGAACGGAGACCCTACCTGGAAGGAGAAATGGACACGCGAGGAGGTGGATGCTTACCGTGAGTTCGTGGGCTACCGCGACTGGAACAAGGAGATGATGCACAACCCTATCAAGGACGGTACCATCTTCCGACACGAATGGATCAAGTATAAGCGTATGCCGAAGCTCTCGAAGTATGATGCCTTAGTCTGCTATACCGACCCGTCCTGGAAATCAACTACTGAGAACGACTACAAGGCGTGCCGACTCTGGGGAATTATCGGCAAGGAGCTGCACCTCATAGACTGCTTCGTGCGTCAGGACACCACGGGTGCTATGGTAAGATGGCTCTACAACCTCTATGAGCGAAGCTTGGAAGAAGGCGCAAGCATCCAGTTCTACATGGAGGCAAACCTGATGCAGGATACCGCCCTCGATGAGTTTGCTGCAGAAGGCGACCTGCGTGGCTACCAGCTACCTATCACGGCCGACAACCGCAAGAAGCCCGACAAACTGCAGCGTATCGAGTCCGTAGCTCCACTCTGGGAACGTGGCGTGGTATTCTACAACGAGGCACTCAAAGACTCCGAGGATATGCAGGTAGGCATCGACCAGACGCTTTCGCTCGAACATGGCAGCCGTGCGCACGATGATGCGCCCGATGCCGACGAGGGCGCTATCTATATCCTCCAGAAGCAGGGCAGATTAGCCGCCTTTGTTCCGAGAATAGTGAAGCGCATGAAGCCCAAAAATTCATGGTAACAAAAACATTTCTAATTTCTCATTTCTAATTTCTCATTAAATTATGAGTTTCATCACGCAGGAAGATTTCAAGGTCGTGAGCAGCGAAGCTTCGCTCAAGGCCATCACGGGTGCCGACCCGGATAACATCAGCAATGCCATCGCGGAGGCACAGGAAGAAGTAGCCGGTTATCTGCGCCCTAAGTATGACACCGACCGCATCTTTGCCACCGAAGGCAACGGACGCAACCGCCAGCTCGTCATGTACACTGCCGATATTGCGCTCTACAATATGATTGCATCGCTCCCCAACCGTATGGGCTACGAGACCCGCAAGGAACGCTACGAGCGTGCCATCAAGTGGCTCGAGGGTGTGCAGGCGGGCAAGATAGTCCCAGACCTACCCATCGCTACAGACGAAACAGGCAGCGACATCTCGCAAGGCGGAGTCTTGGCATACGGCAACGGACCCGACCGCCACAGCTGGTAAATCAGCCGTAAACATTTCTAAATTCTCATTTCTAATTAAACGAAAATGGCAAGATTGAACATAAATAGAGCCAAGGACCGCATAGAGGATGCCTGGAGAGCATTCCTCGGCAAGCCGCAGCTCTGGAGAACTAAATATGGTAACATAGAACTGGTAGGCAAGAACAACCGCCGACAGGTGGAAAGCATCATTGCCAAGCTGCAGCGTACCACCGAAGCACTCACCAAGGGCGACATACAGAAGTGGCGACGTGCGTGGCAACTCGCCATCAGCGTGGAAAGCCCTAACCGTCAGATGCTCTACGACATCTATCGAGACACCGAAATAGATGCCCACCTCTCCGGCTGTATCGACCAGCGCAAAGGCTTCGTCATGGAGCGATCATTCAAGCTGGAAGACAAGAATGGAGCACCAGCCGAAGAACTCAACCACTTCTTCGAGCAGGAATGGTTCGTGGAGTTCTGCCGTCTCGTGCTTACTACTCCTTACTGGGGGCACTCGCTCATCGAACTCGGAGACCTCGGTACCGATGGCGACGGATGCCTCGCTTATAACAGTGTGACGCTGGTGGATCGCAAGTACGTCATACCCGAGCACCACCGCGTCATCACCGACCTCGGACAGGACTGGACCACTGGCATCGACTACCACGAGCCGGAATGGTTCGGCAACCTCATCGAGGTGGGCAGACCCGACGACCTTGGCCTCTATCTCAAAGCTTCGCTACACTGCATACCTAAGAAGAACGTACTGGCGGCATGGGATGTCTTCAGCGAGATCTTCGGCATGCCACTACGTGTTGCTACCACCGGGTCCAGAGACCAGAAGGAGGTGGACCGTATCAGCGACATGATGGATCGTATGGGCCAGGCTGGCTATGCCGTACTGCCTACGGGCACGGAAATCCAAATCGTAGAAAGCACCAAGAGCGACGCATTCAATGTTTACGACAAGCGTGTGGATCGTGCCAACTCTGAAATCTCCAAACTTATCATCGGTCAGACCATGACTATCGAGGACGGTAGCAGCCTCTCGCAGAGCCAGACCCACCTGAAGGTGTTTGAAAACTTGGTGGAGAGCGATGCCAAGTTGCTCGCCAACACCATCAACAACCAGCTGATTCCTCGCATGATCAGCCACGGTTTTCCTCTGCAGGGTTATCACTTCGCATGGGATGACAGCCCAAGCTATACCCCGGAGCAGCAGATGGAGTACGAGAAGATGATCTCCGACCGATACGAGGTGGACGGAAAGTACTTTGCCGACAAATACAATATGCCAGTAGGCAACCGCATACAGCAGCCTTCACCTTTTGGGAATGAAGAGGGAAGAGTGAAGAGTGAAGAATCCAACGGCAAAGAGAAGAAAGAGCAGCTCGTACACCCTTTTTTCGATTAAGCCCCGAAGATTACGAGGGGCTACACCTGAGATATAAGGAGATACTGCAAGAGAATTCTTCACTCTTCACTCTTAGTTCTTCACTCCCAGATGACTGGGAGGAGATCAAGTCGCGGCTCACTGGTAAGTTCAACAAGATGATGAAGGGTCTCTTCCGTCAGAAGGGAGCGCAGCTCGACATCAACATCCTGGCAAGCGACGAGGCACAGGAATTCATTACCACCCATGCAGGCATCCTTGATGCTGGCTTCCAGAAGATAGAGATGAGCGACAAGATGCGCGAGCGTCTTACCCGTTCCAACTACATCTTCTCGGGCATCAAGACGTTCCACGAGCTCAACGAGGCTTTCCCTTCCATGCTCGATGAGAATGGCAATAAAAAGCCGTTCGAACGCTTCCTGAACGATGTCCAGAAAATCAACGACACCTACAATGCCAACTATCTGCACGCCGAATACAACTTCGTACAGGCTTCTGCCACCATGGCAGCGAAGTGGGAACAGTTCAGCGAGGATGGCGACCGATACTACCTGCAGTACCGCACGGCCAAGGATGACAAGGTGCGCCCGGAACACGCTGCCCTCGATGGGGTAACACTCCCCATGAGCGACTCTTTCTGGGAAACCTATTACCCGCCGAATGGATGGAACTGCCGCTGTACCGTGGTACAGGTGCGCAAGCAGAAATACCCAGCCACAGAACACTCCGATGCCATGAGTAGGGGCGAAGAAGCCATGAACGGCGAACGATACAATATCTTCCGCTTCAACAGTGGCAAGCAGGGCAAAACCATGCCCGACTACAATCCTTACACCATCAGGCGGTGTAATGACTGCGATGTGGCGAAGGGAAAACTGACTTTAAGTCTCCCCGACAACGAGATATGTGCTGCATGTAAATTCGTACAAAATTGCGCCCTGAATAGAGATAAATCAGAAGTATGTATAAGCAAGAAGGAGTTACTCCGGTCTTCTGAAAACTTCACAAAGAAATCTGAAAGCTTGCAAACAGGCAACTACTTCCAGACCAAAAAGACACTACGTCTCGGACTGGATCATGCCAGGACCGCCGAAGAGGTCGCTGCGCAGAAATGGATAGCACGGCATTTGGAGAACCTCCGATTCGTTCGGTTCAGCCCTCTTGGCGAAGTAAAGGATATGACATCCGAGATAGATATAAGAAATATCAAAAAGAAAAAGGATAGAGGTGCCACCGGGTACAATGAATACGAGATCGAAATCAGCGGAGAAACTTGGCAGCTTAAGACTGAGATAAGAAAAGACAAAAAAGAAACTCTTTACAATGCCTTTAAAAAGAAATAGCCCAACACTCGCGCGGCTCGTCGAAGGAACCATTGGAGTATCGAACTATTTCCGCTGCAAATATACAACAAACATTTCAATCCTGCAAGAATATGAGCAAAAAAGATACAGAAACTATAAAAATGCGCCTACCAATAAGAGTAGAGTACCCAGACACAAGCAGACTGGGCAGACTTTGGCAGCGAATAAGGTGCCGATTGGGAAGTTTACGGATCCTGAGCCGTGAGCAGCCTTTCCATTCACTATTTTTGCAAGACCGAGATAAACTTTCTCGTTTACTCTATATGCCATGTACATATGATATACTCCAGAAACGAGAGATAAAAATAATAAAATCATTCCGGCAGTTGTCAGAGACAGAGGAGAGAGGCATAGTTTCAATTTATCTTGAAAAACGGTTAGAATACCTAATAAAGTGGCATCTAACGTTGTCAAATGACGGATTAGAGCTAAGCGCTGTTGTTCCAGCTCCTCTCTTATATCCATTAATTCTCGATTCATCGCGAGCTTGGTACTTTGTGTCAGATAATGTTTCATAATCTATAAATGTTTTAAGTTATACGATATATATATAAACGTCAAAGCTGCGGCAATATTATACCGTTTTAGCCCCTACTAAGGCCAAGCCTCAGTCCCTACTACCGATGAGCCTCAGTCCCTATTAGGGATGGAGCCTCGTCCCTATAGGGATGCAAAAACAATATTCTAACGGTGTTATATCACCATTATATTCACATTTTAATCTTAAAAGTAAATGATCAATTACAGTATTGCAATGATGGGCAACCCTGCCAAGAAGCAGGACCCAAAGAAAGCCTACGGTGTGGCTCAGTACACCGAGAAGATGACGCTCAGCGAATTCAGTGAGCATATCTCAAGCCACGGCAGCACATACGATGCAGAAGACGTGGAAGCTATCCTCGGAAAAGCCGTGAAGTGTCTGCGCGAAATGCTCCTTGCCGGCAAGAAAGTGGAGTTAGGCAAGCTCGGAGAATTCTACGTCACCCTGCACGGCAAGGGCACAGAACTCGCCAAGGACTACAACCCAGCCACCTGTGTGGAGAAGGTAAACGTGGTGTGGACTCCTGGCAGCCTCTTCGAGAACCTGAAGGATGATGCTACCTTCTGCTTCGTAGCAAGCCGCAACGAACAGGCAGAGGCTAAGCGAAAAGCAAAGGCGCAGAACGGCGACACCAATCCTGGTAATACACCTGCCCCAGGAAACAAAGAAAACCCTGACAACAATGAGAACCCAGACGGCAAGGGTAATACCGAGAATAAGGGCGACACTACCGATGGTACCGGTACCGGTTCTGATGGAAGCTACGAGCTACACTAATCCTCATACAGACATGAAAAGGGCTGCACCACGCTTGGTGCAGCCCTTCATTTTCACATACATTGTACCTAATGAAATTCAAAAATTTATAAAATTAACCTATTAACTTAAAACAACTACAATATAATTTTTATCGTATGATCTTACCACGTTTTTAAATATTTTACCCTAAAGACATCCACATTCTCGAGCAGTTCCATGTGACTGTGATTGGTGTCGGTCATATAGGGATAGCTCACCTGATACTCAGCCCTCGTCTCTATGTTCTGCAGAGCTTCCCAGATGCTTTCTCCTATCTCGAAGGAGGCATGATAGGCTTCATCATTCCAGTCGGTCACCAAGTGGAGCCTGAGATCTCCACTTCCTCTCACGCACTTCCCGAAGTCTGTATTCTTCACCACGTCCCAGCTGATTGTACCGAACTCCACGAACACCGCAGGACGTCCCCATTCACTTTCCTCATCTACAAAGGCGACATTCTCGTTCCACAGGTCTATATGCTGCACTGCAGGCACCCCGTCTTCTATCGCCCTCTTGATATCCTTATATAAGCTTTCTCTTGGATCCATATCTATGATGTATTAATTGATTTCTACTTTTTCAGATCAAGATGGTTGAAGTATTCCTCAAGCTCATCCTCGATAATCTTTGTCACTTCTCTCTCAACTTCCGGAGCCATGCCCAAGAACTGGCGTTTCGGTATCCTGATGGTCTTACCCACTTTCATCAGCGCCATCGCCCGCCAGAACTCGGCGTTAGCAGACAACTGACGTTGCTTCCCCGTCTGACGAAGGCTGCCATCCTTGCGATATCCGAAGGAGCCTGTAGCCTCATAGTACTTATGCCAGAAATACCGCTTCATCTTCTCCGTTACCTTGATTTCTCCACCTTCGTTATGTATGGCTGCATAGGGAGAGGAAGAAAAGAACGTGATAGAGGTGGCATCGCTCCGGCTCTGGACGCTCTTCCTCAGGTCGCCCGAGGCTACGAGTATATGCCCGTCGCCTCTTATCGGACTTTTCCGTCTTGCCCAAGCCTTGGTAAAGAACCCCTGGCGCTCGAAGTTCTTGTCGAACTCATCGCCGATCTCCACCCTGATATCACTCAGAATATGTCTGATCACTACCGATAAATCATTATTTCCTGCCATATCTTTATCAGTTTTCAGTGTTCATAGTCCCATCCTTCAAACTTCAGGAAGGGTTCGTCGTCTTTAGGAATCTCATTACGAGGGTCGGCGCTCGCATTCAGAATATTATATAGCTGCCGCTCACTGATGGCGTACTTCGGATAGATGTACCGCCTCCAGATTTCACGATTGGATATGCCCATTTTGGCATATTGGTCGTATATCGCATTGATGTCAGCTACCCGTTTCTTGTAGCTAAGTCCGTTCCTTTGATGAAATTTCCGCAAAACAACTTTCCCTTCCTTACTTACTATTTACAAACGTTATAACATGGTCTCTTTATTTTTCTACTCTTCTTTTTCTTCTTCCTCCGATGCTTCCTTACCATCTTTCGGTGCGATGAAGATACGGCAGAAACTTGGCTCCATTCTGTGCCAGATGCCCAACTTCGGATCACGCTTGAAGAAGTAGTAATTGGTAGCATTCTTCTGCACCACATTCGACTCCTTGAAAAGCGCCATGATTTCGGCGTATTCCTGGTCGTTGAATTTATCCTCCAGTTCGTAGAGCTTACTGATACTCTTGTAGTCGAGATCTCCGGACTGGTTGCGCTCCAGGAGTGTCATCGCCAACTGGTACATCGGATCATTCTGTCCCTTCTCGCTTTTCTTCATGTACTCCTTCAGGAAGGTGACAAGGCGCTCGGCTGCAAGGTCTGCACGCTCATCAAAACCCTTCACCTTATTGCAGCTTACCAGGAGTCGGAAGTTTCCGTCCGTAATGGTGTAATTGCGCTGGTCGTCGTTCTTTACCTGTCCGTACTGTCTCATGATGGACGTGAATGCCTCCACTTCGCGCTCAAGCCATTGCTTGAAGCTCTTGGTATCTGACATCACCGTGATAAGATTTTCCTCCACACGGTGCATGAAATCGGCTCGCAGCCCCTCGTAGGCATCACGCCTGTCGATACGCTCGTTCTTAGCCTCCGCGTTGAGTTGCTGGCGGAGCGCCTCTTTCTGTTCGTCACTCAATGATGAGATATCAAACTGTCCCTGCTGAGTATTGCCTTCAGCTGGGCTGACTTTTTCTTCTTTGTTGCTCATAACCTAACAGTATTACTTGTGATTGATTAATATTTTGTTCTTTATTCTCAAAGGATTCTTCCCTCTTCACTCTTCCCTCTTCACTTCCAGAGGATTCTTCACTCTTCACTCTTCCCTCTTCACTTCCAGAGAATTCTTCACTCTTCACTCTTCGCTCTTCACTTCCCAGTCCTCCCTTGCGCTTGATAGCTCTCAGTTTGCGTTCGAGAGCTTCAAGGTCAGGAATATCCAACCGGGCAAACACCTTGCCGCATATTCTCGGATGAGAGCAGAAATCGTTGACGCGCTGCCAGTCTCCGGTGTTGACCCCTAACTCCTGCATCAGATGCAGACAGATGGAGCGGTGCCGCTTGCGCTGATCTCCATACCCGCACATGTTCTCGAGCGCCTTGCACATGTCGGTATATTCTCTCGTCGTCATCTCGCGAAGATGTGAGGTGCGACCCTTCGTGTACGTTGAGACGAGGGCTTCTTTCTGTTCTTCCTCATCCCCATAGTGCGGTACTTTCTTGAAGGCGGCATAAAAACGCCTGTAGTTCTTAACTGATCCTGCCATCCGTATTTCCCTTTAAATTGTACTATGTATATCATTCGAAAGCCGTTTTAATGCTGTTCTATCATCTACGAAGCCGTTTACCTCTAAGACTGAACAGTTATCATTCCGTCGTTCACAAGGCGGTACTCTAAGTAATGCTCACGGGCTGTCTCGAGCACATAGCCCAGATCCTCAACCAGGTCCACCTCTTGAATGATTGGCACATTATCAAAACAGAGATATATTTCGCCCTCAAATTCTCTCGCCTGCAAGCGGCTAAGCGCCTCACGCTTGATGTTTTGCTCATGCTTGAGCACCTTCTTGCGGTGAGCTTCTTCTGATATTTTCTCCCACCATGCCTTGACGGCAATAAATAATTTCTTCATAATTACAAGTATTATTATTAGTTTATAATTTTGTCGCAGCTTTAGCGCTGCATTGCCTTTACCTTTTTACTTTTATCAAATCCCGTCGAGTATATAGTCCATACTGTTCAGGTATTCATTTTTCATCGCATCTGCATTCATATCGGACACCTTGCCCGCTACTTCCTCATAGATCTGCGACTGGTCCAGGTAAGAGAAGTCTTTCGTCTTTCTCTTGATGTATTCTATGATTTCATTTACTACCTCTTCCATAATTCTCAAATATTATTACTTGCCTGGATGAGTCCATCCTCCCATACCTTGAAGGTGGCTCCGGCTTCTCCGATGAATCGACCCTGGCAGACTGCCTCGTAGCCGACGACTCTTACTTTCACGCCCGCCATATACTTCAGCCTGACTGCAGGCTTGCCCAATGGCTGGCTCTTCGCTTCCTGTGAGACGAAGATAAAACTCTTTCGGTGAAACTCATTCACCAAGGCTTCCACCTGTGCGTATTCCCAGTGAGAGTGCTGGAAGGAATCTACAATGACGAACCTCGGACCCTTGCGCTGTTTCAGCATTCTTTTCAAGTTGTCGATATCCGTATCCGTGCAGACTCTGAATCTCCCTTGCTCTTCCTCCATGTGAAACCGCTCGATACGATCCTTGAAGCTCATGTTCACCTTCTCCTCGAAGGAGCAGTAGAGCACCACGCCGTATTCGCAGAGTTTCTTGGCGAGCTGCATCACGAAAGAGCTCTTACCACCAGCCGAAGGTCCCGAGATAAACCAGGTGTCATACATATCCGGCTGCCCGAAGCACCGCTCCCATTCTCCACCCCAGGGTATCGGCTTGTAAGTCATCTTCAGTATCTCCCTGGGACTGTATGCTCTTTTTGCCATATTCTCACTTCGTTTAAGAGTGAAGAATGAAGAGTGAAGAGTGAATAATCCGATACCCTTACCGTCTTATGAGGAAAAGCAAGAGAATTCTTCACTCTTCACTCTTCACTCTTCACTTATTTTTATCTTCTCTATCTCGGTATATACTCGTCTCAATCCGCCTCGGGTCTGTCTCACGATGGTGGCGACATCATATCCCTCAGGTGCATTCACCTTGGCCACGATGGCAGCCTGCTTCATCAGGAACTTCTCGCGCTCCTTGCCGTCGTCGGGTGTCACCTTGCAGTATCGCCCACCGTAACGGCTCAGCATTTCGGTATATCCCACCTTCTTGCAGTCAATGCTTCGGTTGATCTTCTCCTTCAGTCCGTCGGCTCCCATCATATACCAGCCGCAGCAGTGCTCGGTAGCGTTCCAGAGTGCCTTCAGTTCCAGGAATGCCTCATACTGCAGGTCTCCTGCCTCGTCGAGGATGATAAGCGGTGAGTCGATGGAACGGAGATAGTAGGTGAGGTCTTCATATACATCCCCGTAGGTTCCCTTGCTGTCAAGTCCGAACTCTGCCGCTATCTTGCGTATCAGGCGGCGCTTGGTCTTCACCTGCGAGCAGTCTATATAGGCGGCGTTCTTATGACTCTGCACGTAATGCTTGGCGGTGTATGTTTTGCCGATATTAGGCTCGTCGCAGAGTATCATCGAGAGGGCGGAACTCTGTGCGGTCTCCAACTGCTTCGTCACGATAATGAAAGTGTCGGTCTTGCCCGTCTTCCATTCTATCTCGTGGCGCAGACTTACGCCCAATCGTCTGGCCAAGCGTATCCAGTTGCCGTCGCTGATGGTTCGGTCTGTCTGTCCCTGCTTGACCATGGAATAGACTGATGTGGCCAAACCGAGCACCTTGGCGTGCTTACTGTCACTGTCGAAGCGGACACGGTCTTGTGCCATCGCCGCCAAAATCTTCTTTTTCTGTTCTGTTGTTATCATTGCCATAAGTTTTTGAAGTTTATATCATGTCGATTGCACGCTGCAGGATATCCTCCTCGGTTTCGTCGTCCGTAAAGATGTCTATTGGCTCCGTGCCTGGCATATCTGCAGTAAGTTCTTTTATCTCTTCCGGTTCGTCTGCCTGGCTGTCGGTCGCGCCGACGTTCCTTTCAGACTCCATCGTTCCGAGAGCAGGAACCATGTTGTTATCTACGTAGGTATTGAACTCCCTTACCTTCTTCTGTTGATGATAGAACTTCCTGCGGTCTTCCTCGGTCTGTTCTGCCATCACCCGGTTGTAGGTTTCCACCTTCTCCACCTGATCGATAAACCTGTCACCCTGGAAGATGAACACGTCCTGTGGCTTCCCGTCCTCATCCGGCAGATAGTAGGCGGTCACCTTGTAGTTGTTAGGCGCTAAGCGCTCCAATACTTCGGGCTTGCTCAGCCACCAGTCTGCATAGGCTACTCTTACCGTAGAGTTTCGCCTTACTGAGGTCTCCACCTTCTCGCCGATGTATCGGGCAAGGGTAATGGCATCGAATGGGCGCAGGTTCGGGTTGATATGCTCCATCAGCACGTCCCATCGGGTCATACCGGGATATTTCTTCTGATTAGGGTGCAGCGTATGGTTCCACTCGTAGTTGTCGCGGCGGTCGTCTGCCACAAGCTCATCAAAGGTGAAGTACTGCTTGTCCTCCCAGGTATCATTACCTGCATCGCTTATCTTCTTCGATTCCACTCTGTATTTCCACTTACCATAGAATCGGCCGATACCTACGTGGTTGCGGTGGATGATGCGCCGCTTCTTGGCTCCGTTGAGGTTTTCCGCCTGTTTCTCCTGTGAGTTCAGTGGCGCACAGTAGCGCACATAGCTGAACACCGTTCCTTCCTGCAGCAGGGTGTACTTATATTCCGACATCAGGTGGTTCTCCACCTCGATACCGGCAGGTATTCCCCAGCCGTGCTTGGCTATCAGCCTGAACATATCCCGGAAGCATTCCTTCACAAGGTTCTGGTCCTTGTCCCTGGAATAGCTGGCACCTAACACGCATTGGCTCACAGAGTCGTAGGCATAGTAGGCTTTCACCCTCAGTTTCGTATCCTTCAGCTTACGGGTCAGGTCCACGTCATCCATGGTTATCTGGCTCAGCGAGTATTCTCCGGCATGGCGGTGCATGTGAGGCATACTCTCGTGCATGAAGGTGCTCCAGCTCAGCTGGCTCTTATCCCAGATAAGCCTGTTCTTAGGCTTGTTCAGGATGTTGCGGATGGTACTGTCGCTCAAACTCTTCGGGTTTCCGTCCTTGTCACAGAAATCCTCCGGGTCGAACAGATCGCCCGTCTGAATATCATATACGTCGAGCTCGCCACATACGAAAGCGTCATACAGGTCTTTCACCTGTGAGTTGAGAGGCTTGTTAGGAAGGCATTGCAGACCAAGCACTAATTTTTCGGTCTTCACATCCACCTTTCGGGTGTTCTGATTGCCGAACTTGCCACTGATCAGCACGCCGTAGCCACCTGCCTTATACTCATTCACCTTCTTTCGGAATCTCAGAGTCGATTCGGGTAGGGTATGATGATAGGTTTCCTTCAATATCTTGATGGTCTTGGCCATCATATCCCAGTCGTAGCGTTCGCCCATCAGCTTGCGGTAGGCGGAGGCTCGTTCGTAGAGCTTGATGCAGGTATTGAGCACTGAAGCATTCACCACATACTCCTGAATCTTCTCTGCCGTGAGGTCCAAACCCGTCTGCTGTCTGCTCTGGAAGTAGCACATGGCGTGCTGATCTACCTCATAATTGGAAGTTATCCATCCTCGCAGCCTTGCTTCAGGACCTCCAGGGAATTCTTCCTCCACCGCCTTGCGGTATTTGGTAGGCAAGCTATCTACGGCAATGAGAGCCGTGCAGCCGCTTGCGCCACCGCCTCGACGTACCACGTTAATGCGGTTTCTTGTAGCCATCTTTTGGTAATTAGCCGGACTCATAATGCCCGCCTCACAAAGTTCTGGCACAGATATGCAAAGTGTATTGCCGTAATATTCCATAACTATAACCTTTCTTTATTCTTCGCTGGTGAAATAATCCCAGTTTCTACCCATACAGATGCCTACGGAGAGACATACGATGGCAGTAATCAGATACCAAGTAATGTCCATAACTCTATCCTCCTACTTTAACTCTGTTCTTATAACATTCCTTCAGACACAGAACGCATACCTCTTTGGAAAATCTACCCGGACTCAAACCGCTTGCAAGGGTCTGGATCTGATTCATCTCACGTACCATGACATCATCTACAGATACCAATTTCTTGCCATTGTAATGGATGATAGCATTACCGGTCTTCTTGTCAAACTCCAGTATCGCTCCGTTGGTGAAGTACTGTCTGAAGCTTCCCTCATGGTCGAAGAGTAGGGTGTCGTCCTTCTCAGCCACCACGATCTCCACGCCGCCGTTGAGCTTGGCGTACTGGCGTATGCGCTTCGCCTTATCGCTTTCTCCCCGCTTGGGGTCGAAGGTGAGGGCAAGCCATATCGACTGGTCCGACACCTTGAAGGTCTTGCGTATTCCTTCGCGTACCTTCGTGCTTACGTCTATTGCTCTTTTCATATTCTAACAATATTATAATCCTTTTCTAATGGTGGAGGTAAGCGGAGTCGAACCGCCTTTCTTGCCAAATTTTACCATGCAGTTATCATGTGAGCTTATCCGTGCCTTTAATCCATTTTCGCTCACTCCGTGCGCCCTGCATTCCAGCTACCTCCAAGTTACCGGGAAACGTTGCCCGGCTCGTTGTTAATCATGATTCTTTCTACACTTAGAAAACTAAACTTATGGCAAACATTAAGTATTTTTCGCTCAAAATGCTTATCTTTGCATTCAAATTCATGTTTCACTTATAATAGATATAGCTTATGTATTTAATGAGAGCCATTGTTACAATCGATTCCCGCCAGATCGAATCTCGCAAGAGCCAGAATGATCTTCAAAAAGCACTAAGCCGTGTTTTGTCATTTTTCCAACCTTACGGAATAATTCCTGAGGATAAGACTGGCCAGTATCAATATTATTACGAGAACGAGGAAGCTGAGATGCGATGTTACTCAAACATTGCAGTCTCTGTAACGCTTCATCGACGGTGTGTAAACTTTCGAGAAGTTGCACTTTTATCTCAGATAGTTCAGACGACAGTAACCTGGCTTGACGATCCAAGCGGTTATTCATATCGTTGCCAAATTCTTGCACCGTATGTCTATGCGAAGAATGGCGATGCTTACGTTTTGCCATGATCTTTTCTTTTTTATCGAGGGTGCAACCTTTACCACCGCACCCTCGTGGTTAAACATTTCCCAAAATATGGCTGTCTTTCCAGCCTGCCATCCCGTCTTTCCGAGAAGTCACCCTAATTTCCAGTTTGCCCGTCTTTCCGGGCTGCCATTCCGAAGTTTCAATTATCCGGAGCGTGAGGTTCCCGACCTCTTCCTCCAGTCTCCTTACTGGGCTCCTGTTATAACTTTTTAAGTTCATAAATTTGCCCAGCTCGCGCTTTTTTAGTATCTTTGGCGCGGTGTTTATCTTAAACACGGTGCAAAGATACACAATTTGTTTATAATAACCAAACATTCTGTGGATTATTTTATCTACATTCTGTAAATTTTAACATATTATGGATAAAAAGGCTATGGTTAACGCCCTAATTGGGCATTTTACTGACGGAAACAAAGCTCAGTTTGCAAAGATGTTAGGGGTGTCTCCACAAACAATAAGCGCGTGGCTGGCTCGGAACACCTTTGATTCTGAACTAATATACGCAAAATGTAGATACTTGAGCGCAAATTGGCTTCTAACAGGCGAAGGAGAGATGCTCCAAACGAACACTTCCAACACCCATGAAGCACCATGCCCTGGCGAAAAGGAAAGAAAAACGAAGAAATCAGAGAAAAATAGCGAATGTTCTTCTCGGATCCAAAAACTACCGGAGGGAAGTATGGAGGGCATCCCACTCATACCTACCAGCGCCATGGCGGGCGCATTCACTTCCGATATCTCCTTCATGGAGTACGAATGCGAGCACTATTTCATACCAGACTTCAAGGGTGCCGACTTCCTTATCAGGGTAAAAGGAGACTCCATGCAGCCTACATACTACTCTGGCGACCTCGTGGCTTGTCAGAAGATACCAATGAACGACATCTTCTTCCAATGGAACAAGACCTACGTCCTCGACACCAATCAGGGAGCCATCATCAAGCGAGTACTGCCGGGCAAGGATGATGATCATATCCGCATCGTCTCCGATAACACCAAGTACCCACCGTTCGAACTGGAGAAATCATACCTCCACGCCATCGCACTCGTCAGAGGCATCATTCGTCTGGAGTAACCCTCCCATACCCACCTGCAGGGTACCCGCCATTCTCCTGACTGCACGAAAAAGGTACATATCTCCCTCCAAAGTGCCCCTCAAGTGGTCCCCCTCCCCCTGGAAGGCGCGAAAATAGGCCAAAAAGCCCCTATATACTATATATAATAAGGTGTAAGCGCCAAAAATCGAGGTCTGAAAAGGGTATGTTTCCTACAGATAAAGTGGAAAAAGTGGTAATTTTCCTACCTCAGCTATCGGTATGCCGTTTCACCCACTTTTGTCCCTCCACTTTTCTGAAAATGTCCCTCCAGTTTGTCCCTCCACCTGTCCCTCCACTACCCAAAATCGACCATTTCGGGCACAAAAAAGGGGAGCCAGCAAGCTCCCCGAATAACCCAAAATAATCCCCAAAATACCCCAAAAATCATCCCCGGCTTATAACATCATTCGAACACCGTCCGAACACCCCGAAAATTGCGTTCTAAGCCCTCATTCTTCCTCAGCCGATACATCACCCATTCGACCACCCGAAATGAGCGTAGATTGCTTTATTATAGCGCGTTTCGTGCATACCGTCCCGTTTCCTCCAAGCCCTGCGTGGAGCAGATATCCCTTGGTTGCACCCACCTCTTCAGCCGTCAGCACGGTATATACGGCCGAGATGGAACTGAAATAGAAGTCTTTCCGTCCTTCATGCTTGCCCACCAACAGGTGGACGTGTACTACTTTTGCCATTTCTTATCGTTTAAAGTTCCACATCGGGAGCCACGCATCATCTAAGCGCATCGCCCTCATTATCGGTTGCAAATATACCAAATATTTATTATTTGGAATGTTTTTGTATCTTAAATATTCCTAAACCCCTCATTTTTTCCACACTATAAGGCACAAAAAAAGCGGCTCACAGCCGCCCCGTATCATCATTAAGTCCTCACTCTCTTACAATCTTTTCTGCATCATCAACCCCCACACAGTCCACCTCAGAACACCCCAGCATCTCAGACCCTCAAACAGATCATTTACCCCATGTTAACCCCATGTTAACCTAATGTAAACTTTCGCCCTATCTTTTCCACCTCCAGGCACTCCAAAATTAAACCAAAATTAAAGCTATGTAAACGTTTCGTTTTGCACCCTCTTTTCCTCTCTATCTCTGTAACTCTCTGTTATTCATCGTTTTACCTCATTTTTCCTCTCATTCTCTTATATACGCTTCGTTTTGTGCCCTTTACTTTATGATTTTTCCCCATCGATCAAAGGCGAGGTTTGTCGTAATGATGGTGGACTTGGTGTCAGCCCTAAGCGAGAGGTGGTTGAAGAGTAGCTCTCCTGCCTCCTTGTCACATGAGACATACCCGAATTCGTCACAACGACAAGGTCATACTTTTTAAAACGCCCCTCCAGCTGATGCAAAGTCTTTGCAGACTTGCATTCCTTTATTTGCGTAATGAGGTGTGGCACGGACGTGAAGAGCACGTGCATCCTCTCCATGCATGCCTTTATGGCCAAGGCTGTCCTTACTTCGACGTGAAGAAAGAGCTGTCTCCCTTTTGATAAAAAAGGCGTACGTCCTCATTGCGAGGGGCGTACGCCTATTTAATATGAAGCATCATGAGGGCTTTATTTCATGATGATTTTGCTGCATACCGACAGTATTTTATAAACATCGCTGGCAGCCTTATTTTATTTATGACAATTTTAATCTCAGCGAATTGAGCACTACGCTGACGCTGGAGAAGGCCATCAGGGCACTTGCCCACATCGGGGTTATCTGGAAATCGATGCCGAAGATATGAAGGGCTCCGGCTGCCAACGGGATGCAGATGATGTTGTAGATAAACGCCCAGAAGAGGTTCTGCCAAATCATGTGAACCGTCTTCTGGCTCAGTTTTACGGCTTCCG
>ENA-OOQP01000202-OOQP01000202.1-human-gut-metagenome-genome-assembly--contig:-NODE-202-length-31999-cov-4.601897_pt1 | contig 31999 bp, 21 predicted proteins | sample MGYA00241266_ERZ501171 | MGnify/ENA primary metagenome ERZ501171 (study PRJEB25962, sample SAMEA2042501) | human gut metagenome | biome: human gut; feature: human-associated habitat; material: faeces...
TCTACATCATTTCTCCTGTGCCGCAGAATATATAAGATGTAACAAATGCAACTATGGAATTGGTGGAAAGAATCAAATTGGTAACGGCAACCACCAGAAAGGACTCATAAAAAGGTCCCACAGATTTCACTGATTTGCACAGATTTATTTTTTTGCTTCAAAAAGATCTGTGTAAATTTGTGAAATCTGTGGGACCTTATAATCTCTGCAAGCCTTTATAATCTCAAAAAACTATTTGATCTCTGTGGGCCTATGATTTTCCTTTTTTCATTTTACGTCCCACGAAGTTCCATGCTGGCATTTTTTTCAGCGTACTTCTTATAGGCTGAATATCCCACAGCAGAAAGATAAGCAATACGGCAATGCCGATCAGACAGGTGATGCCATAGAGCTGGCGGATGCTGATCATCAGGAGTTGAGTAGCATCGTAGGGCAGCCCTCTCGACAGATTATCAGCCATCTGGTGGCGGATACCGAAACTGTACAGACCAGAGCACATCGTAGCGACCGGACCATTGCGTATGATACCAGCCATCGTCAATCCCATGAAGAAATGTTGGAATGGCATCAGCTCTTCCAGATAAATAGTCAACATACAGAAGAAGATGGCATTTCCGAAGGAGCGAAGAAAGTTAGGAAGATACAGCGCCTCGATGGGCAGACCCGGATCGATGAGGAAGTACATCATGACCGGATAACAGACCATGGCTGCCACACCTATCGTGAGTAGGCGGGTGTATTTCTGATGAAGTACCTTGCACCAGAACAGACAGAAGAGGCAACCGACAATGGCGCCTACCCATTCCACAAAGGTGAGCACATTCGTAGTGAAGGTGCCGAAATGCAGCACGCCACCCGTAAAAGCCGTTTGCAACACCTTAGGTGTACTGCCCATGAACTCCACGAAGGCGAAGAGGATGAGCAGCGGGATGAGCCGCTTGTATTTCCATGCACCCGGTTCGATGTAAGGGTGTCGGATGTGGAACATTCGCTGGATGCAGAAATATCCCGTTATGATGAAAAGCAATACATCCATCTGCATCATCTTCGAGTCGAGCCAGTTGTAATGCTCGCCGTAATTGAAGAAGAAAATGAATTCCAACATCCATGCCGACCATAGGATGCAACCTAAATAGTCGATACTGATGAAGGGTAGGGGCTTCATGAAGCGGAAGTCGTGGGTGGTGACATACACGATGAATGCCACCAAGAGCAAAGCTCCCGTCATCGTCCAGTTGATGATGCGCCAATCCTGATAGATATAAATCAGGTGTTCTGTGACCCAAGGCGAAAGAAACATGTTGCCCAGAACGATGCAGTAGAGCAGTGGGAAGAAGATGGTGAAATCGCGCTTGGAGGTCATCCACAACTGGATGTTACTCATACACTCGAAGGTTCCGCAGAGCTTGAAGAAACCTGCGATGTAAGCGAGGATGCACATCACGGGCACCGAGTCGGTCCACATGATGAGGAAATTACAAGCTGCAACTACCAGTGCCGCATTCAGCAGGAGTTGGCGGTTGGTAAAGTGGAACTTCATCTTGAAGAGGAAGGGGAATGGCATCGCCACGCCCACCACGTTGAACATGATGATCATGAGTACGTCTTCTCTCATCAAACTGTACTCGCCCATAACCTGGCTCATGGCTCCTCCATAGATTCCGCCCGACATCAGGAAAATGAAGGCGAAGAGGAGATAAATCCAAGGCTGCAATCGGCGAGGAATATATCCATTGAACGAAGGAATCCGAAAGGGTCCCTGTAACATAGGAGGTCCTGGCATTTTCTATAGTTTATAATTGATTGTTTATAGAACTTTCTATTTAATGTGAACCTTGGCTTCAACGTTCAGTCCGGCACGGAGCAGGGCTATCTGTTTCGGGTCGTTGTCCTTGGTCAGGGCGATGCGCACAGGCACTCGCTGCTCAACCTTCACGAAGTTGCCGGTGGCATTATCTACCGGAATCATCGAGTAGGCATTGCCGGCTGCAGCAGAGAGGGCTTCTACCTTGCCGTGGAAAACAACATCAGGAATAGCATCGGCAGTAAACTCCACCTCTTTGCCCACGCTGATACCATCCATCTGGGTTTCACGATAGTTGGCTACCACCCATACATCGTTATCATCCACGATGCGGGCAAGCATCTGTCCCGGTTGTACCAACTGTCCTTCGTGGATATCCTTTCTTCCCATCACACCGTCGCAGGTTGCCACGATGACGGTGTATGAAAGGTTGAGGCGGGCAAGGTTGAGCTGGGCTTCAGCCACGCTCTCTCCGGCACGAGAACCGCCGAGCTGCTGGGTCTGTACGTTGTGTACCGAAGCTGCACTTGCCTTTCTGCTGCTTGCCTGTTCATAACGAGCCTTGGCACCGAGATAGCGGGCGTATGCATTGTCGTATTGTTGGCGGGTAACAGCATCCTTCTTCATCAGAGCTGCAAAACGTTCGAAGTCCTGTTTGGCATTCAGCATATCCACACGGGCTTCCTCTATGCCGGCAGCTGCAGTCTGCACATTGCTGCTGGTGGTACCCATGCTTGCAGTCACCACTGAAGAACTGGATTTGGAACCACGCAACCCAGCTTCTGCCTGAGCCACATGCAGACGGAACTCTGCATCCTCGATGATGACGAGCGTATCGCCCTTCTTCACATGCTGATAGTCAGTAAAACGGATTTCCTTGATAAAACCAGGCACACGGGTATTAATCGGTGTGATGTGACGGTTTACCTGTGCATCATCGGTATAGGCCACGTTGCTGCCATGAAAGAAATGACTGAAACACCAGCCGATGGCTCCCAGGAAAAGGAGGATAATCACTACATTATATATTCTCTTGATGATTTTCTTGTTCATTGCTTTAATTATTTTATTGTTTCTAAATTTCTCCTGCTATGTATTTCATGCGATAGTAGGCATAGACGATGTTGATGCGGGCATCCACTTCGCTTAATTCTGCATTGAGCTTGAGGTTGGAAGCATCTACCATATCCGTAACCAGTGCCAACTGACTGAGATAGCGGGCATTCATCACCTCGTAATTCTGCTGTGCCAGTTCTACGCTCTTCTTCTGTGTTTCCAGTTCCACGTAGGTCTGCTGGTACTGCACGTAGGCAGCCTGTACCCGGTTGTTGAGCTGTTCAGCCTGAACGGCATGTGCCTCTTTAGCCTGACGGGTCTCCACGGCAGCCTGCTTGATGCGCTTGTTGCTTTTGAAGAGAGAGCTGAGACTATATTTCACGCCCACGCCCACATACCATACGTTGAGGTTCTTATCCACCGGTGGCAACTCAAAGAGGATAGGACCGTCGAAGTTGTCGGCAGCCACGAAAGCCACTTTCGGCAACAGGTCGCTCTTGGCAATTTTCTCTTTCTGTTCGGCGATGCGGATGGCATTATTGCTCTGTTCCATGAGCGGAGAACTTACCAGACTGGCAGATTGCCAATATGCTTCACCATCCTTGGCGTAATTTTTGTCAGCTATTGTAGCATCAGGAATAATCTGTTTGCCGGCATCAATGTCCAGCGTATTGCAGAGCTGGTGGTTGAGGATGCTGCGGTTGTTGTGGAGTGCAGTCAAACCGAGTTTCAGACTCTCCATCTGCAGTTCGTAACGGGTGATGTCGTTTTTCAGCGCCATGCCCTGTTTCTGCTTTTCCTTGATGTCATCAATAAGCTGTCGGGTCAGTTCGATATTCTTTTCATACACTCGGATGCGGTTATCGATTTTATATAGGTCAAGATATTGACCGAGGGCGATGAAGCGAGCCTGTTGACGGGTCAGTTTGATGCCCACTTCAGCCTGAAGTTTCCCGAGTTCAGCCAGTTTGATACCCGCATTGATAGCACCTCCGGCATACACCACCTGTTGAGCCTGTAAGGCGAAATTATTACCTACGTGAGGGGATTTCAAACCATGAACATTAGAAAAGTTGCGGTCGGTAAGAAGCGCATTGCCGATATAACTGAAAGAAAGCGAAGCATCCAGGTCGGGCAGTCGTTTGCTTTTGGCAGATTCGATGCCGAGGTTGGCTGCTTCTACACCCGTTTTGGAAGTGCGAAGTTCCTTGTTGTTATCCTCTATCTTTTCGAAGAGTTGGCTGATAGACATAGGCAAATTCCCGTCCGAAGCCAACTTCACTTGGGGTGTTTGGGCAAGTGTCCAAGGCGAGCCTCCCACCATCAGGGAGCAGACTAACATGAATTTCTTTATCATTCGTTTTTTATTTTTAATATGATCTTTCGGTATTCTACATATATACCAATTTTGTTTTCGGGTGCAAAGTTACGACGATTTGGACAATTTGCCGTTTTAAAAAAAACACAGTAGATGGACGATTTGGGAACAAATATTCTTTTATCTCACATATTTTATTTAATTTTGTGCCTGAAAAGAGAATAAAAACAGAATACGACCCGTGATAGATTTATCAGAATTAAGCAGCAATCAGGAGGCCAATCTCCTCACTACTGGTTTAGAGGAATGGCAAGAAGAATCGCAGGTGTTGACTTACGGTGCGATATTGATATGTCGCAGAGGAAAGGCTACACTCCACATCAATTATAAGGATTGGGAACTTCATGAGGGAGCGGTCATCACCGTTTTTCCCAATGATGTGGTGGAGTTGACGGTCTGGAAGGAAGACGGAGCTCCGGTTTCGCCAGAAGTCCCCTCTTTTCTGGTAGAGATGCTCAAATACAATCCGTCTTTATTGAGAGAGGCGAGTTTACAGTTGGAGCAAACGGTATATTCAGCTTTGCGTGAAGATCGCTGTCGTCAGGATACTCCCATCGTAACGAATATCATCAATGCGATGTTTTCCTTGTTGAAGGTGTATTTTGATCAGTCGGAATGTACCTGCATCTCCCAGTTGGTACTTTGCCAGTTGAAGGCATTTTTTATCGGTTTCCATGAGTATCTGTTGCGTAATCCCGAACATCAACCAGACGAGGTGAAATCCTATCGTGTCCGTGAACTGTTCAATCGATTTATGATGCTGATGGAGCGAGATTACAAAATATCGCGTGATGTAAATTACTATGCAGAACAGATGCATATAACCTCGAAGTATCTGACGAACATCGTGCGCCAGGTAACGCACCATACGCCTAAGTCCATCATCGACCAATATGTGATTTTGCAGCTCAAGATGCAACTCAAGCGCAGTTCACAGAGTATCAAGGAAGTGGCATGGGAATATCATTTTGCAGACACCAGCTTCTTCTGCCGTTATTTCAAGAAACATACGGGCATAACACCGCAGCAAATAAGAGAGAAATAGAAAATAAAAACTTCCAAGAGGCTGATTTGCTAAACAAATGTAGGTTATTTTTAGAATTGCAAGAAGAAAATGACAAAAATTCCCACAAACTATGTAGTCAACTAAATATAGGAAACTACAATGGGCAATTATTGTTGTGTTGCCCAAATTTGGGTTCTTAGTTTGGGCACTTGTTGCCCTCCTCGTGAGCAACGGTTGTTCGTCTCGTGTTCACCAGTTCCCCATCACGTGATCCCCGAGGGACCGCTTGAAGAGCATGGCAGGAATTTGTAGTTATATTGGCAGGGTGAAGGGCTTTTCTCGTTTCGCTTTTAAAATTTTCAAATTTAAACAAATAAGAGGGTGTGTCATAAGTCCGTGACACACCCTCTTTCTGGTGGGAAGTTTATGGGTTACAAGCCTCTTGCTTTCAAAAAGCCGGAGGCGTCTGGCTGTTTCATGCCAGTGAAGTCGGTAAACATTTCCATCTGATCCTTGGTGTTGCCTCGACTCAGGATCTTGTCACGGAAGGACTGTCCTACGGCTGGATCTAAAGCGCCATGCTTCGCAAAGTAATCGGCAATGTTTACTGCAAGTACTTCTGTCCATAGATAACTGTAATATCCGGCTGCATATCCGCCATCCCATACGTGATTGAAGTAGGAGGTGCTGTAACGTGGTGGTATCTGTGTGTTGAGCAAACCTATCTTGTAAAGCTCTTCTTTTTCAAAGGCTCCTGCCATATATGGGGATGGTACTTCATCTTCACTGATCTTGTGCCATGCCATGTCAAGACAGGTGGCTGCCAGGTTCTCGCCTAATGAATAGGCAGTCTGGAAGTTGATGCTCTTCAGCATGCGGTCCTTTAAATCACTTGGCATTGGCTTGCCAGTCTCGGTATGACGGGCATAGTGGTCGAATATCTCTGGGATGGATGCGAATGACTCGTTAAACTGCGATGGCATCTCTACGAAATCGCGTGCTACTGCTGTTCCGGATAGTGTGTTGTATCTGCAGTCTGAGAGCATTCCGTGAAGGGCATGACCGAACTCATGGAACAGGGTGGTTACCTCATCCCAGGTAATCAGGGATGGCTGACCCTCTGGTGCCTTGGCACTGTTGCATACATTATATATAATAGGCAACTGACCGCGCTGCTTGCTTTGCTTGGCAAAGGCGCTCATCCATGCTCCGCCTCGCTTGGTAGGACGGCGGAAGTAATCACTATAGAAAAGGGCGATTGGCTTGCCGTTCTTGTCGCTTACTTCGAATACCTTCATGTCTGGGTGATAGGTTGGTATGTCCTTACGCTGCTTGAAGTTCAGACCATATACACGGTGTGCTGCATAGAATACGCCATTTACCTGCACGCTGTCGATATTGAAATATGGCTTTACCTCGTCATCGCTGATATTGAGCATTTCCTTTTTCATTTTGGCTGAATAGTAGAAACGGTCGTATGGCTCCAACTTGAAGTCCTTGCCTTCTGTCTTCTGAGCATAAGCCTCTATCGCCTTGGTCTCAGCATCTGCCTTAGGTGCATACTCCTTGATGAGCTGTTCCAGGAAATCATCCACATTCTTAGCGTTCTTCGCCATGGTCTTTTCCAAAGAGTAATCGGCATAGTTGTCATATCCCATCAGCTTACCCTTCTCTGCACGGAGCTTTGCGATTTCAGTTACGATAGGGAAGGTGTTGAAATTAGGATTGGTTCCGTCTGCACGATGGATGCTTGCCATATAAACCTTGCGACGGAGTTCACGGTTCTGCAGGTTGGTGAGGATAGGCTGCTGCGTGGTATTGATGATGACGATGCAGTAAGGTGCCTTATTGCCACGGCTTTCGGCATCTTTCTTGCATTGTGCAATATCTGCCTCACTCAGTCCGGCGAGTTCTTCCTTGCTGTTTACCCAAACCACTGCATTGTTGGTTGCGGCTGGAAGGAGATTGTCCCATTTCTGCTGCAAATCTGAGATGCGGGAATTGATCTGCTTCATGCGCTCCATCTTCTCTGCTGAGAGCAGGGCGCCGGAACGTACGAAACTCTTGTAGATGACCTCGGTGAGTCTCTGGTCTTCTCCCTTGAGTTTCTTATATTCGTTGTCGTAAACGTACTTGATGCGCTCGAATAGTTTCTGATTGAATGAAATCTCGTTGTCCAGTTCGGTGAGCATTGGTGTCGCCTTCTTCTCTGTTTCTGCGATAGCAGGTGTTCTGTGGGCACTGGTGAGTCCGTAGAAAATACTTGTCACTCTGTCGAGCAACACGCCACTCTCTTCAAAGGCGAGGATGGTGTTCTGGAAGGTAGGCTTCTTCTTGTTGTTGACAATCTTCTGGATGTTGGCACGCTGCTCCTTGATAGCAGCTTCGATAGCAGGAAGATAGTCACTCTCCTGAATTTTACTGAAATCAGGAGCTCCGAAAGGAAGGTTGCTCTTCTGCAAGAGAGGATTCTGACGACTGCCGCCCGCATTTTGGGCGAACGATGAGGCTGGCATCTGCAGCAGGGCAGCAGCCAAACTGAGTGTTAGAAATGTCTTGTTAAGTTTCATCATGTTTTTTGTTTATATTGCAATTATTCTACAAAGATACGCTTTTATTTCGGATTACCGCACATTTTATTCATATATTTATGAAAAACCAACAAACAGATGACAGAAAGAAACTCATTGGCGATGAGTCCAAACTTCTTGAAGACCACCGAAAGGAGAATAAGGAAATCCTCACTCGCCATTTCTATGATATGTCTAATATGATGTCAAGAAATGAAGGTGTGTGGTTGTCGAATGGTTGGGTAAAGGCTTTACTTTGGAGTTTTTGCTGTGTTTCCTTTATACGGTCATTTCGATTGCCTATTTTGTCGCATCTTATATAGACAGGTAGTCAGATAATATGGGACCGACTTGTGATTCAAAGACAGAAACGGCTGGATGGTGTGCAGGATTTTGGGAAGGAGAATACACATACCGTTTAAAATTCGACACGAAGAGAGTCATGGTTTCTACCAAAACCATCATTTGGACTTCTAAAATTCGAGATGGTTTATTGTATTAACGGTATTTAATAACAAAAAAATGACAGCCTCCGAAATAGCTGTTTAGAACATTGTTCTGCGCTTATGTTGCGCCATAGGAATATAGGGGCATTTAGGTAAATTGCTTGTCATCGTTATAACCTTGGATTATGAATCTCTTGTAAGCTTTTAGGGGTGTAACCACACCCCTAAAAACTTTCAGTCTTGTATTTATCATTGCATGTTCATTTGCTTTTGGCACTAGTTCTTAACAGTAAGATTCTGGGTCTTTACCTCTTTACTGTTTCCTCCCACCATAATCTGGAAGTCGCCAGGTTCAATCACATGCTTTAATTCGGCGTTATAGAATTTGAGCATTTCAGGGGTGATATCGAAGCTGATTTCCCTGCTTTCACCTGCAGCCAGATGGATGCGCCGGAAACCTTTCAGTTCCTTGACAGGGCGAGAGATGCTGGCAACCATATCACGGATATAGAGCTGAACTATCTCGTCGGCATCACGGCTGCCCGTATTTTTTACGTTGATGGTGGCGGTAATCTTCCAGTCATCCCTATTGACTTCATGGCAGCTTAGCTTCAAATCGCCATACTCAAAAGTGGTGTAACTCAGACCATAACCAAATGGATAGAGAGGACCATTGCTTACATCCAGACAATTGCTGGCAAACTTGGCAAATTTCTGATTGTCATCAGGTACAGGTCTTCCCGTATTCTGATGATTGTAATAGAGAGGCTCCTGTCCGGTTGTCTTTGGCATGGAAGTGGTGAGCTTACCTGATGGAACCTTGTCGCCGAAGATGACATCGCAAAGTGCATCTCCCATCTCAGAACCACCAAACCATACGTTCATGATGGCAGGAATGTGTTCTTTCTCCCATGACAAAACCATAGGACGCCCGGCAAAGTTGAGCAATACGACAGGTTTACCCATCTTCGCGAGTTCAGCAAGAAGCTCATGCTGCACATCAGGCATTTCCAGATTGGTGCGACTTGCGCATTCCCCGCTCATATCGGCAGTTTCGCCCATGGCGCATACTATCACGTCTGCTTCCTTTGCCATCTGCAGCGCCTCGTTCTTCATCTTTACCTCATCACCCCAGGCGATAGACTTACCCAATTCGCCGTTCTCCTGAAGTTCATGGTTGCGCCAGATATTGCTGCCCTGTGCATACAGTAAGGTAGCTTTGCCATCGAGCGCTTTCTCCATGGCTTCCTTGATAGTAGTATATTTCTCTGGAGCCTGAGCTACACTCCATGTGCCGGCAATATTGTTGCGGGTATCTGCAAGAGGACCAATCAGCGCTATCTTTCCCTGCTTCTTCAGAGGAAGAAGATTTCCTTCATTTTTCAGAAGCACGAAGGTCTCGGCTGCTACGTCGCGAGCTATCTGTCGGTTTTCGGCAGAGTAGATATCGGTCTTGTTTCGCTTGGTATTGCAGTAGCGGTAAGGATTGCTGAACAATCCCAGTTTGTATTTTGCTTCAAGGATGCGTCGGCAGGCTGTGTTGATGTCTTCCTCCGTCACCTTGCCCTCTGCCACACTTTGTGCCAGATGCTTTACGAAGGCATTGGAGCACATGTCCATATCCGTACCTGCCAGGAGTGCCTGTTCTGATGCCTCTTTCAGATCCTTGGCAGTACCATGGTTCAGAATCTCGGCGATAGATGCATAATCGGTTACGAGAAAGCCCTTGAATCCCCATTGTTTTCTCAAGACATCGGTCATCATCCAGTGGTTGGCGGTGGCAGGGATGTAGTCTATCAGGTTGAACGAAGACATTACGCTGCCTACGCCAGCCTTTATCACGGCTTCGTAAGGAGGCAGGTATTGGTTCATCATGCGTATGCGACTCATATCCACGGTGTTGTATTCCTTTCCGCTCTCCACGGCTCCGTAGAGGGCAAAGTGCTTGAGGCACGCCATAATTCTATCGGCTCTCAATATCTCCTCTGTGCGCATGTCGGCACCCTGGTAACCCTGTGTGAGTGCGGCACCCATCACGCCGCTCAGGTAAGGATCCTCACCATTGCCCTCGCTGATTCGTCCCCATCGGGCGTCGAGAGCAATATCTACCATGGGCGAGTAAGTCCAGTTGATTCCTGCAGCACTGGCTTCCTTTGCCGATACTTCGCCTACCTTCTTCATTGCTTCTGTATCCCAGGAGCAGGAGAGGGCGAGGGGGATAGGGAATATGGTCTCGTAACCATGGATTACATCCATGCCCACCAGCAGCGGAATGCCCAGACGGCTGTTCTTGATGGCGATATCCTGGAGAGCCTTGATTTTGTCGAGTCCCTTGATGTTGAATACGCCGCCCATGTTGCCTTTTGCAATGTCGCCACCTACCTGGGTGTCCAGGGCTCCACCGGTAGTGATATCGCCAGCCACCATCAGGTTGAGCTGACCGATTTTCTCCTGCAGAGTCATCTTTGCCATCAGCTGGTCGATATACTCCTTCATCGGCAGGATTTTACCTTTTTGAGTTGTTGTAGCAACTTTCTTCTTGCTGGCGGGTGTATGGGCGATGGCAGGAACCATCAGCGAGCCAGCCAGCAGAAATGATAGTGATATGAATGCTGTTCTCATGTTTATAATGTTAGTATGGTTATTATGCAACTTATATTATTGCTAGTATTGTTTTGCAAAAGTAATAAAAAAACTGGAGCTCACATAGGATAAAGGGCGAAAATGTGGATTGTTTTTTCTATTAAAGAAGAAAATGTTTTGATAATGAGGTGGTTGTGATTTAGTATAGGAGATGAAAAAGTGGATATAAAATAGTAGGAAAAGGCAAAAAAATATCCTTATGTTTTGGCATTATCTGAAAAAATGATTATATTTGCATCGGCATTCTGCAAAGGAAGTCAAAAAGTTGAAAATGATTTTTAAAAAATCAAACCTATATACAATTTCTTAAAGCGTAACAAAATAATGAAGAATAGATGGTTCTTACTGATATGCTTGTTGCTGTTGACGCATATAGCCAATGCTGCAAAATATAATTTAGATTCTCTTTATCAATGTCTGGATGAAGCCATTCTGCAGTCGCCTCGTTATGTGGCAGTGCGTGAGGGACGTATAGCCAAACTTGCAAATCAACTGAATGCTTGCAAGAATGATGGAGCAAGGTACCAAATGAGTTTTGCTCTTTTTCAGGAGTATCAGGCTTATAAAAACGATTCAGCCGTGAGTTATCTGAATCGTTGCATTGCCTTGGCTGAGCGTATGGGCGATCAGGCAAAAAAGGGCAATGCTATATCGCTGCTTGCTTTTCAGAGTTCTACTATAGGTGATTATGTGGAATCGTATAGTCTGCTGAACAAGATAGATACTACTAAGCTTGATGCAGAAGGGTATCGCAACTATCTTTGGGCTGGTCAGCATCTTTATGCTGAGCTGACTTACTATAGCAATGTGCCGTCATTGAAAGAGCATTATGCACAAAAGGCGCAGGTGATGAAGAAACAGATAGCCAGGATTTTTTCGCATACAGACGATAGATACCTGCAGATGATGGAGGAAGACTGTCGTAGTGCTAACGACCTAAAGGGTGCTTTGTATTATAGCAATTTGCGTATGAAGCAGGTAAAGCCTGGAACGCATGAATATGCTATCGTGGCTTACTATAGGGCGGTGATCTGCAAGCAGTTCAATAAGGATGAGGATGCCATCTATTACTTCCTCGCCTCGGCTCTTTGTGATGTCCGTACGGCGGTGATGGATCAGGGCTCAATGTGGGAACTTGCCAATCTTCTGAATCAAAACCAAAAGGAGTTTGCCCATACCTATGCTTACATCAAGTTTGCATGGAATGCAGCCCGCATTTTCAATACCGCTCTTCGAAGTCGCCAAATCATGCCGTTGCTCTCTGCCGTTGAGGGTACTTATCAGAAGGAAATTACGCAGAGTAACCGGCAGCTTAAACTGATGATAGCAGTATCTGTAGTACTTTTAGTATTAGTATGTATCCTGCTTCTGTATGTAAACAAGCAGCGCCGTCGTCTTGCCTTGGCTCATAGGGAATTGGAAAAAGCGAATAATAATCTGGAACAAACCAACTGGGAATTGCAGCAAACCAACAGAAACTTAGAGCAGGCTTATGGCAGCTTGAACGAGAGTAATAAGATGAAAGAGGTTTATATTGGCCGATTCTTGCGTTTATGTGCTATCTATGTCGATAAGATAGAAACCATGCGCAAGCGCGTGGTGAAGTTGGTCAAGCAGCGTGAGTTGACCAAATTGATAGATATGATGAAAGCCGATCATGAGAATATCGGCGAGTTATACGATTACTTTGATGCTGCGTTCCTGAAACTCTTCCCTGATTTTGTAGAGGAATTCAATGCTCTTTTGAAGCCTGAGGAGCGTATCGTCTTGGAAGATGACGGTAAACTTTCTACCACCATTCGCATCTTTGCTCTTATTCGCCTGGGTATCGAAGATAGTTCTAAAATCGCAGAATTTTTGCATTATTCGGTAAATACCATTTATAATTATCGTGCCAAGGTAAAGAATGGAGCCATCTGTGAAAGAGATGAATTTGAAACAAAGGTAAAGCAAATCGGAATGAGATGATATTCGGTAGAAGATTGGCGCAAACTTATATACTGGGTGATAAAAAAAAGGTTCCTTGATGGAGTTTGATAATCTCCAGAGGAACCTTTTTAATTCTATTTCAGTTCAAACGCCTTTTTGAGTTTCAGCTGATCGGAAGCATTTCCGACGAGCGCCTCAAACTTGCCTGCTTCTGCCTTCCAGGATGCAGCTGTTTCATCATAGAAGCTGAGTGCCTGCTTATTGATGGTGATGTTTACATCCTTGCTCTCTCCCGGCTGCAGGTAAACCTTCTGGAATCCCTTCAGCTCCTTGTAAGGGCGATCGACAGAAGCCTTTACATCATGGATATAGAGTTGGATGGTTTCTGCACCGGCACGTTTGCCAGTGTTCTTTACATTCACGGTAAAGGTGATAGAGTCATTCTGATTCATCAGATTCTTATCACTGCGAAGATTAGAGATGGCAAACTGAGTGTAGCTCAATCCATGTCCAAAGGCGAATGCAGGCTTGATGTTTTTCTTATCAGTCCAACGGTAACCTACGTAGATGCCTTCCTTATACTCCTCATCAATGATGTTGCCCTCAGTCTTGGCTCCACCTTCCTTGCGCCAGATGCCCGGATAGGTGTTTAATGCGTGGGCACCCACTTCCTGCAATGAGTTTACCCATGTGAATGGTAATTTGCCGCTAGGATTCTTGTCACCGGTGAGGATAGAAGCCAGAGCTTCACCGCTTTCGCTACCGATAAACCATCCCTGTACGATACCTGCTACCTTCTCTTTCCAAGGCATAGCCACAGCATTACCCGAGATATTCACATAGATGAAGTTCTTATTGGCTTTAGCCAATGCCTCTATGAGCTTGTCTTGAGCGTATGGCAATTCAAGCTGTTTGCGGTCGTGACCTTCGCAATCCTGATAATCGCTCTTGTTCAAGCCGCCAAACATCACCACGTAATCAGCATGCTTGGCCTTTTCTACGGCTTCGGCTATCAGCTCAGCCTCGCTGCGTTTGTCCTCCAGATTCTGTCCGGTAGTTACGCCATTGTAATTTCCGCTAACATCGCCCACATAACCTCTGGCAAACTCCACTTCCACATTATCTTTTTCCAGTCGTGATTTTAATCCATCGAGTGGCGAAATCTCCCGCTGTACCTTGAGAGAAGAGCTGCCTCCACCCACGGTCATCATCTTCACGGCATTTTCTCCTACTACCAAAACACGTTGTGCCTTCTGGGTATTGATAGGAAGCACATGGTTCTTGTTCTGGAGTAGTACGATGCCTTCTTCGGCAATCAGTCTGGCTGCTGCATAGTGGCTGTCAGAACAGAGGAAACCATGAGGACGGTTCGGATTCATGGTGGTGCGATAGAAGAGGCGCAATACGCGGCGCACCTTTTCATCCAATTCCTTGGTGGTGTATTTACCTTCCTGGATACCTCTTATATATGGTACGGCAAGGTAGTAGTTATCGTAGGCATTGCTGGCACCCATAGTCAATCCGTTCGTCCATGAACCAAACTCCATGTCGAGACCGTTCTTCACGGCTTGGTCGGTATCGTGTGCGCCTCCCCAGTCGCTTACCACTACGCCGTCATATTTCCAGTCGCCCTTCAGAATCTTGTTCAGTGTCCACTGGTTGTGGCAGTTGTGTTCGTTCTTGTAGAGATTGTATGCACCCATGATTCCCCAAGTCTTTCCTTTCTCTACAGCAGCCTTGAAGGCTGGGAGATAGATTTCATGGAGGGCACGGTCGCTCACGATGACATTTACCTGATGACGGTATTCCTCGTCGTTATTGAGACAGTAATGCTTTACGCAGGCTGATACTCCCTTAGACTGTAATCCTTGGATATAAGGTACAACCATGATGCTTGCCAGATAAGGATCTTCACCCATATATTCGAAGTTGCGGCCGTTAAGCGGAGTTCGGTTGATGTTCACACCAGGTCCTAAGATCATATCTTTTCCTCGATACAGTGCCTCTTCGCCTAATGCTTCTCCATAGATTCTGCTCATCTGTGGGTTCCAGGATGCTGCCAGACAGGTGAGGGCAGGAAAGGCTACGCAGGAGTCATTGGTCTGACCAGCCTGCTCCCATTCGTCCCACAATACATCAGGGCGAACACCATGAGGACCGTCATCTGTCCAGAAGTCAGGAAATCCCAAACGGGGAACTCCTGCAGAAGAAAACTTACTCTGTGCATGAATGATGCGAATCTTTTCTTGCAGCGTCATGCGGGCAATGGCATCGTCGATGCGTTGCTCTACTGGTTTGGTGTTGTCGAGATATACGGGCAACTTACCAGTTTGTTGTGCGCTGGAGGTGGCTATAGCCGCCATCGACAGTGCACAGGATAGAATGAAGTGTTTCATGTTCTGGTGAATATTATTTCTTATGAATATTAAATTGTTAGTTGTGAAAATGCGTATCTGTCATTTTCGGATGCAAAGCTACTAAATAAAAAGGTATAAACCGAATGCTTGTAAAGCAAAAGTGGAAAAATACCAGCTGTAATTTTTATAAGTACCTGATAAACAGTGTTGTATGAAAAATAGAAATGTGGCTAAAAGTGGAAGAAAATGAAAATGAAGAAAGCGTTGTAGAAATAATTGATGGATAAAAAGGGTACAAAATACAATTTTTGTTCCATCCACTTTCAATGGTATGGGAGATTATGGAAACCAGTTGTTAATGAGGCTGTTATTGCGTTTTTGTATCGCTTTTGTTCCACTATTCTGTTAATGGGGTTAGGAAAACTCGAAAAATCTTATTATATTTGCAATCGCAAAAATGCCTAAGTGCGTTCTACAACTAACACGAAGCCAACCTTCGTATCAACAACGGAGAAATACTTCACAACGGGTGCAGAGTAGTTACCTCGCAACTAACATATATTAATAACGAATAAAATCAATTCTAAACTAATAATCGAATATGAAAACAAAAAGTCTTTTGCTGGCGACTGCATTATTGATGTCGACGTCAGCGCTCGCACAGAAAAACACCTTCAAAGGTGTCGTGTTGGATGACCTGGGTGAACCCGTTATCGGAGCCACCATACAGGTTAAAGGCGTCAAGGGTACCGGTGCTATCACCGACCTTGATGGTAACTTTGTCATCGATGCAGATGCTAACCAGACCTTGGTTATCACCTTCATCGGCTACAAGGATGCAGAGGTCCGTCCTTCAGCCAACATGAAGATTACTCTGAAACAAGACGACAAGGCTTTGGACGAAGTGGTTGTTGTAGGTTACGGTGTTCAGAAGAAGAGCGTGGTAACAGCTGCTATCGCCAAGGTGAGCACCGAAGATTTGGCTGGCAAGAGCCCAGTGCGTGTTGATAACGCATTGAAGGGTCTGGCTGCCGGTGTCAACGTAACTTCTTCTTCAGGTCAGCCTGGCGCATCTCCTAAAGTTCGTATTCGCGGTACAGGTACTATCAACAATTCAGATCCTCTCTATATCGTGGACGGTATGCCTATCGAGGGTGGTTTGGATTACTTGAACCCAAGCGACATTGAGAGTATAGAGGTGTTGAAGGATGCCGCATCAGGTGCTATCTATGGAGCCCGTGCTGCCAACGGTGTAGTACTCGTTACCACCAAGAAGGGTAAGATGGGCAAGGCACAGATCAACTACAATTTCTCTTACGGCTGGCAGAGTGCATGGAAGAAGCGCGATGTAACCAGTGCTACCGATTATGCAATCCTTCAGAATGAGCGTGCCTTAAACGGCGGTCAGGCTCCTATCTATGCCGATCCTTACAACCTGACCGACAGCAACGGAAATCCTATCAAGGGCTTCGGTACCGACTGGCAGGACCTGGTATTCAATGACAATGCACCAGTGCAGAATCATGAGGTATCTATCAGTGGTGCATCAGAAAAAATCAACTACTATCTCTCTATGGGCTATTACAAGCAGGAGGGTATCGTAGGCGGTAACTACGGACAGAGCAACTATGAGCGCCTCTCACTCCGCAGCAATAATATATATAATGTATTGGATGCATCGAAGGAGCGCAACTTCCTCAACAAGATTGATGTTAATGTCAACTTGGCTTATACCCGTGTTAAGAGTACTGGTGTCGATGCCAACTCTATCTATGGTTCAATCCTCGGCAGTTCGCTCTATCTGGCGCCTACATTGGCTCCTACGGTAACTGACCCGGCAATGGTTAAGAAGTATTATGATACCTATGAGGATCCTAATACATACGATGCAGAAGGAAATATTACCGGCAAGCGCAATGCCTATGAATTGCTGCGTGATGCCAATGGCAATTATTATACAATCCCTGGTATGGGAGGTACCTATCAGGAGATGAACAACCCACTGGCCATGTTGAGCATTCCTGCTGCCAAGAACTGGTCGCACAAGTTTGTGCCTAAGTTCTCTATCGACCTGCAGTTGTGGGATAATCTGAAGTACCACTTCACTTACAGCGCAGACCTCAGCTTCTGGGGTACAGACAGTTATGTGGCTTCTAAATACTATCTCTCTGGCAATAACAAACGAGAGCATACAGAGGCCTATAAGAGCTCTGACAAGGGCATCAACTGGCAGGTGGAGAATACCCTGACCTATGACAAGACCATCGGCAAACATAGCTTTGCTGTAGTGCTGGGTCAGAGTGCGATGAAGAACAAGAGCGACTATCTGAATGGTAGCCGTTGGAACCTTGTGAATGTAAACAAGCCTTCTATCGACTATGCTACCGGCAACTACGAGCAGACCATCGTGAAGGATGCTGACGGAAAGATCATCTCTGTAGGTTCGCCTCAGATTCAGCATAGCGTATCGGGCGGTAACAACGTGGTACATGCCATCTCTTCACTCTTTGGCCGTTTGAGCTACAATTACGATGAGAAATATATGCTCCAGGCTACAATCCGCCGAGATGGCTCAAGCCGTTTCGGACCATCTCATAAATATGGTACCTTCCCATCAGCTTCTGTTGGTTGGAACATCATGAACGAGAAGTTTATGGAGGGCACCCGCAACTGGTTGAGCAACCTCAAGTTCCGTGCCAGCTGGGGTAAGAATGGTAATGATAATATCGGAGACTTCCGCTATACCGTATTGACAGCCATGGGCAACAACGTGCTCTTCGGTAAGGATGCCATCAAGTTTAATGGTTCTAAGGCGAATGCAACAGCCAATCCAGACTTGAAGTGGGAGGAGAGTGAGCAGACAGATATCGGTTTCGACTTCGGATTCTTCGGCAGTGCATTGACCTTCAGTGCCGATTACTATGTGAAGAAGACCAACGGTATGTTGATTACCATGCCTATCCCAAGTTATGTAGGTGAGACAAAGCCTATCGGCAATGTGGGTGATATGAAGAACTCGGGTCTTGAATTCGAACTCGGCTACAAGTGGCACATCTCTGATGCTCGCTTCAATGCCAAAGCAAATGTAACCTATTTGCACAACGAGTTGACCAACTTGGGTAATGATACAGGTTTCATCGATTTGGACAGTTTCCAGGGTATCTCTGGTGGCGGTACACGCGGTTCTAATGGTCAGCCTTTCCCTTATTTCTATGGCTACAAAACAGCTGGCGTGTTCCAGAATATGAACGAGGTTCAGGCTTATGTCAACAAGGAAGGCAATATGATAATGCCTGATGCTAAACCTGGTGACGTTCGTTTCGTTGATGTGAACGGTGATGGTAAGATTGATCCAAACGACCGTACCAATATCGGTAATGGTACACCAAAATGGACCTTCGGTTTCAACCTCAATGCGGAGTGGAAAGGCTTCGATCTCAACCTCTTCCTGCAGGGTGTAACAGGCAATAAGGTGTTTGATGCTACCTATCGTACAGACGTGTTCTCTGGCAACTTCCCTTCTTGGATGCTCGACAGATGGACGGGCGAGGGTACCAGCAACAAGTATCCTATCCTGAAGAACGGTGATGCTACCAACTGGCAGGTTTCTGACCTCTATCTTTGCGATGGCTCTTACTTGAGATTGAAGAACATCTCTTTGGGTTACACCTTGCCAAAGCAGCTTACACAGAAGTTGTCTATCAGTCACTTGCGTTTCTACGTGATGGCAGAGAACCTGATTACCTGGACCAAGTATTGGGGCTTCGACCCTGAAATCTCATCAGGTGGAACTTCTCTCGGTGTAGACTATGGTGTATATCCACAGGCTCGCACCTACACCATCGGCGTAAACCTTTCATTCTAAAATAAGAACCTTTAAAATAAAGACTATTATGAAGACAATAAAATATATAGCTTTAGGAGTGTTGGCAACCAGTATGACACTGGCAAACACATCTTGCAGCGACAGCTTCCTAGAGGTGGAGAACCCATCAGGTGAAAACCTCGAAGAATATTATACCACAGATGCCCATATCAATGAGGCGCTGAATGCCGCATACGACCCTATCCACTGGCCAGACTGGGGATTGGGACAGTATAACGCCCTCAATATCGATGCCGAAATCATGGGCGATAACTTCTGGGTAGGCGGTTCCAACAAAACCGATATGCAGAACTGGCACATGCTGGCCAATTATGAAGCAAATGCTAATAATACGCTGAGTTCACTCTGGACCGTGGATTATTCAGGTATCAAGCGTTGTAATGACCTCTTGAAGTATATTTCTTGGGCAGAGGCAAACTTGACCGAGAAAAACAAGGCATCTTATGAGATGCAGGGCAGAGCGCTGCGTGTATACTTCTACAACAACCTGTGGCATTACTTCGGCAATATACCGTTCTATCTTGAGAACCTTTCAAGCCCTTATACTGCTCCTCAGTTGAAAGCTGATGAGGTTTACAACCAGCTGATTGTCGAGCTGGAATCCGTAATCGATTCTAAGGTCTTGCCAATGCGCTGGGATGACAAGAACTGCGGTCGCATGTCGCAGGCGATGTGTTACATGATGTATGCCGAGATGGTGATGTATCAGAATGACAAGACACGCTATCCTAAGGCATTGCAGTATATGCAGGAAATCATCGGCGATACAGGCAATTATGACCTCGTAGACGATTTTGCCTCTATCTGGAAGGAGAGTGGCGAATGGTGCAAGGAGAGCATCTGGGAAGTGAACTACGAAGATGGTAACAACGAGCGCGGCTGGGGTTCTCCTCTCGCTATCGGCGGTACCGTATTGCCAACCTTGATTTCTCCAAATTCTTGGCCTGGTGGCGACGGTTGGAACAAAGGCAGTGACGGTTGGGGCTTCTTGCCGGTAAGACAGGAAACCTACGATATGTATGGTACTGGCGATAAGCGCCGTGATGCTACCATCTGGGATGTTCGTGGTGTAGAATATTCAGAGCGCTATCAGGATACTCATCTCTGGCTGGCTAAATATCGCCCATTTACTGAAAATAATGCAGATGCAGGCTTCGATAACAACCTGAATTATAACAATAACCTCCGTGTTTATCGCGTAGCAGAAGCTTATCTCAATGCTGCAGAGTTGTTGCTTGAGACAGGTGGCGATGCTGGCTTGGCAAAGGATTATGTGAATAAAATCCGTCGTCGTGCTGGAATCGCAGAGCTTGGAGCCGTAACTCTGGATGATGTTATCAATGAGCGCCGCTTGGAGTTTGTAGGCGAGGGTAAGCGTTACTTCGACCTCGTTCGCACAGGCAAGGCTGCTACCGTGTTGGTACCAGACAGCTACGGCTATCGCACCAACTCCTGGACAGAATCCAAGAAGTATATTCCTATCGCACAGGCTGAGCTTGACTCTGATCCTGCTTTGGTACAAAATAATTATTAAAACTTATTAAGGTAGAGGAACAATAGTTTCCTCTACCCCCTAATAAAATATTAACTTTAAGATTTCAACAATATGAAAAAGATATTTCGAAATATGGCTTATGCTCTTCTGGCCGGATTGATGCTCAGCGCATGTTCTGCAGAGGAGTTCTCTGGTGCCAACGGTGAGTTGCCTAATGTAGCCGACTTCGCCGACAACTTCAAGATAGATGTTGACCAAGAGACCAACACCGCCAACTTCACGTTTGATAGCAAGGCAGGCATTACTCCGGTATGGGTGATAGATGGTGCCTATTCTTCTGCTTTCACCCTCTCTAAGTATTATCGCAAGAAGGGTACTTACGATGTAGAGTGCTTCGTGAAGAACCGCAATGGTATTAGCAAGGAGAGCGTCAAGAAGCAATTCACGGTGGAGAAAACCAAGATGAATGGCTTCGCTGGTTTCGTAGAGGACAGCGAGTTTAATCTCTTCAAGAAAATTACCTTCCCTGAAAAACCTTCTGCTGGCTATTATGCTCCAGGATGGAGCCAAATTGCTGACCCGGTTTGTAGCTACAGCAAGGGATGCTATACATTGAAGCTCCCTGAGGCAACTACCGAACGTTGGCAAGCTCAGGTTCCTTTCACCAACTTAGGTATCTCTACTTCTGCCGACAAGCACTACGATTTCTCTGTCATCTTGACATCAAACTTGGGTCATGGTGGTGTGAAGGTTAAACTCTGCCAAACAGACGATGATAATGCTATCTTGATGGATAAAGACATAAAGTTGGAGGCAGGTGAACCAAAATGTCTCTTCGGCTCTGACCTCGACGGTGTGGACATCTCAAACTTGAAGATTGTCTTCGATTTTGGTGGCAACAAAGCTGGCGATGAAATCATGATAGAGAGCCTTGTATTGAAAGATCATGCCAACGATGATGGTACTGTGGTTCCTGTAGAATTGAAGGTGCCATTCGACTACAATACAGCGGGCAACCTTTGGAAGGCTGTGGATGAGGCTCAATCGTTTGTAAATACCAATTGGTTTGGCGATGCAGGTTGGGGAGCTATAGATTGTTCTCCGGTTATCACCCATAAGGGCAGTAAGCATACAATTGTTATCCCAGTTGAAACTCCAGCTGAACAATGGCATGCACAGTGGGCATTAACAGAGGCTCCTATATCTATTAAGATGGGCCAGAAGGTGGATTTCTCTTGCAAGGTTACTACTACAGCTAAGTTGCCTTTAGCAACATTTAAGTTGTGTGACACAGGTAATGATGACAGCTATTTGTTTGCTGATATGTATCAGAACGTTAATGGTGAATATGTGGTTCGTTATGACGATGCGACTATCCAAGGGAGTAAGGCAGGTGATATGGAGAAAGTGAAGCTTGTTATGGACTTCGCTGGCGCGCCTGTTGATGCAGAAATAACTGTCAGTGATATCGTTTTGATTGTGAAATAGGCTTTAGGTTTTATAGGTTTATATAGAATTATACAGGAGCTGCTTCTATAAAAAATAAGTAGGAGTGGCTCCCTTTTTTAATTTTAAATGACATGAAATTCTTGAAAATATTTTCCTTCCTCCTTTCGTTCATGCTACTTTCTTGCAGCAGTAGTTCTTCTGACGGCGATGGAGCGGTGACGATATCCTGCTCTCCTACGAGCATAGATGTTCCTGCCAAAGGCGGTACTTATAAAATCATGGTAGTGGCTTCTGAAGGAGGCTGGGAGGCGAGAGCATCCTTCCCTGGAGAAGGTCCTACGGCAAATGTATACCCTTGGTTTAAAGTGAGTACCAGCGGTAATAACAAAGCTATGGGTATGGTAACTGTAGATGTGGAAGAGAATAAATCGTCTGTAGCTCTTGACGGAAGTGTCGAGATTTCATTAGAGGATAAGAAGGTATCGGTGCCAGTGCATCAGGCTGGAAAACAGGTCACTCCTATTGAAGGGGGCGAAATGGTGATTCCGGAAGGTTACAAACTGGTCTGGAATGATGAGTTTAATGAAGGCTCTGAGTTGAATAGTACCGATTGGCGTCATGAGGTGCAGAAGTCGGGCTGGGTGAATAATGAACTTCAGAATTATGCGAACGGCTCTGCTGATGGTAAGCGTGTAACAGAAATTGCTGACAACCGGCTTTATATCAACTGTTTCAAGGGCAGCAACGGCAAGATTTATTCGGGTCGCGTATATGCTCACGAAACCCAGGGCTGGCTTTACGGTATCTTCGAAGCTCGCATCAAATTGCCTAAAGGTAAAGGCACATGGCCTGCTTTCTGGATGATGCCTTGCAACAATGATTTCGGAGCAAATCCTTGGCCTAAATGTGGCGAGATTGATATTATGGAAGAGGTTGGCGTTAATCCTAACTATACTTCTTCGTCGCTCCATACTGAGAAGTTTAATCACGTGATGGGAACCCAGATTACCAAGGAGCGTCTGACTGCGGGTGCTGAAGACGGTTTCCACGTTTATCGCCTGGAGTGGACTCCTGATTATATCAAGACCTATGTGGATGGTAAGGAACTGCTCAATTTCAACAATGACGGTAAAAATGATGTGGGTTCATGGCCTTTCAATAAACCGTTTTATGTTATCCTCAACCTGGCTTGGGGCGGTGATTGGGGCGGCATGAAGGGTGTTGACGAAAGTGCCCTCCCTGTTCAGATGGAAGTGGATTACGTGAGAGTATTCCAGAAAAAATAAGGCTTGATTAAATAATAAGGTCTTAGGATAAGTCGTACCTGCACTTACTCCTAAGACCCTTTTCTTTTTATTCTGCTTTCAGTCCCATCGACTGGATATATCCCGTCTGAGGAACACAGTTCTTCTGTTTCGCATTCTCAACAAATTCCATCAGCAGTTTCTTGCCCTTTTCCTGGTCAGGGCGTGCCTTGCGGATTCCGTCAAAGCTGCTGCGGTCAGCTTCGGCAAACTTTACGATGATGCTGTCCCATTCTGCCGGTTTCCTGATGCCCATCATGCAGGAATTTTCAATCTTCTTGTATGGCCAGAAAGTGTAGCCGATATTGGCTTTCCGCATGGTCTCGCAGAAATCGGCTTGCCATTGGTCGGTATTGTGACCGATTTCACCCATATACATCGGCAACTGGGTCTTGTCGCGGAAGTCGATAATCTTCTGGATGGCTGTCTGGGTGGGTTCTCCACCATATCGGTGACAGGTGTACATCAGCTTATCATCGAATTTCCAGTCGTTGAAAGGTTCGAAATTGCCATTCCATTGAGAGCCTCCGAGTAGGATGATATGGTTGTTGTCCACCTCTCTGATTGCCCTGGTAGCCCGCTTGTAGATACCTTCGAGCTTGGCATTCATCTCTGCCTGAAGCTCTTTGCTGAACATAGTGGCTATTGGCTCGTTCATCAGTTCATATCCCAGTATCACGGGCTCATCCTTGTATTTCTGGGCTATAGTCTTCCAGATGTCGCAGAAGAGCTGTTGGCTTGCTTCACTCTCGAAAAGCCATGGATAACCATGGCCGTTGTCGATATTATCGCCCGTCTGTCCACCTGGGCAATCGTGCATATCCAGAACAAGATGCAATCCGTATTTACGGCACCATTCAATGGTTTTGTTCATCATGCGGAATCCTTCAGTCTCATCGTTCTTTCCCATATAATCTTCTCGGGTGAAGAGTTTGTAGTTGAAAGGCAGGCGGATGGTATTGGCGCCTGCCTGGGCGATGTAAGCAATATCAGCCTCGGTGATGTAGTTGTCCTTGAATGCCTGCCAGAACTCTCGTGCAAAATCTGGTCCTGCTAATTCGCTTACCATCAGATTGATCATCCATTCGCAATTGGTTTTACGGAAGTTGAACATATAGCCTTCCGGGTTGAGCCAGTTGCCCAGGTTGGTACCTACGATGTAGAGTTGGCTGCCATCGGGCTTTATCAGATTTTTGCCCTTTACGATGACATACTGGCTTCCTGTAGGTGTGAGCATCTTCATTTCTTTCTTCACTTTCTTTTTGCCGCCTGTTGCTGCAAAAGAATGTTGGCTGCCCATACATAGCAGTAGTGACAGCGCTGCAATAAGATAATTTGTTCTTTTCATGTTGTTATTGATATTTTGGGTAAAAAAAATATCCGATTGTTTCCGGGGGATAACTATAACATTTCTGATGCAAAGATAGTAATTATTATCTGAAGTGGATAGGATATCCAGTAAAATGGTGGACGAAAAACATTTATGTGTGTTGTAAGCTCTTGTCTAACTGATTGTTGTGCTGTGTTGCCGGATGTAAATAAGTGGATGGTTTATCGGGTGATAAAAAGATAGATATAGTATAGACAAGTGGAGCTTTTACATTCATCAGAATCTACTTTTCCAAGATTGTGTGAAGAATGGAATGTCTTGATTGTGAATTGCTTATATTTTCTGTCTGTTTCTTAATCCACTAAAAAAGTCTTAGATGTTGTTTGGTATGGCATTTTTCCCTATCTTTGCCTTGTAAAATCATAAGTTATATATTAGGTTAAATTTGTTAGGTTTATATTTATTAGTTAAGTCATAATACAAACTAATGGGGAGTGAGCCGTCTGGGAAGATGCCCCACTCCCTTATAATTCAGTTCGTTGTGTAGTTTCTCTTCTTACTGTTCTGTAATCAGCCCTCTTTCTAGATTTGATCTTCTTGAGTGGATCTCATGCGATTATCATACAGAGCTTGAGTACGTTCTCCTCGAAGTGCTCCTTGTCTATGGCATTGTTCTTGAGTATGGAACGATAGTTATATACAGTTTGTGGTGAATAAGACAGGATGCCGGCAATCTTGGAACTTTCAGTAATGCCTAATCGCAACAAGGCGCACACACGAAGGATGGGTGGCATTTCCCCATTCTCTTTCAGTTGGATGTGTGCCGATTCGGTGAGTTGCTGGTTCTGCTCGTTTACAAAAGTTGGGTACAGAGACAGGAATGCCTTGTCGAATTCCGTCAGAAACTCCTTGTTCTCTTTCTCTGTATTGGTTGAGGAAGAAAGAAGGCTCAGAAGTTCCTTGCTTTGGTTGGCTTTTATCTTTCTTACTGCCAAGGTGCGCAGTTCGCACTTGTCATCACCAAGAAGACTGTGACCAGCAAGTCTGTCTTGAAGTTGAACTCTGTTGCAGGTGGCGGATTTGCAATTAGCATTCTTGCACAATAACACAATAAAATGCAGAATTTTGAGTTATTATGAAAGAAAGTTTTTTTTTGAATAAATAATGTTGCTTATGAAAAGAATGAATAAAATGCTGTTGGTTGCTGCTTTGGCGGCAACCACACTTTCTGTTCAGGCAGAACAGAAGAAGGGACCGGCTTGGTTGAGTGATGCACTTTTCTATCAGATTTATCCATCTTCCTATATGGATACTGATGGCAACGGTATTGGCGATCTGCCGGGTATCACTTCCAAGTTGGATTACATCAAGTCTCTGGGGGTGAACGCCCTCTGGCTCAATCCAATCTTTGAATCGGGATGGTTTGATGGTGGCTATGATGTCATCGATTTCTACAAGGTGGATCCTCGATTCGGTACCAATACCGATTTGGTTACTTTGGTAAATGAGGCCCATAAGCGTGGCATCAAGGTTTGTCTCGACCTGGTGGCAGGACATTCCAGCACCAAGTGTTCCTGGTTTAAGGAGTCTTCCGAGAAAGATCCTAACCAGCGTTACAGCGACTATTATATCTGGATGAATGATATCCCTGAGAGTGAGAAGAAAGAAATAGAAGCCCGTCATCAGGAGGCAAGTCCGGAGTCTAGTACCCGAGGCAGATATGTGGAGGCTAATGCTCCTCGTGCCAAGTATTATGAGAAGAATTTCTTCGAGTGCCAGCCTGCCTTGAACTATGGTTTTGCTCATCCAGATCCAAATCATCCTTGGGAGCAAGGCGTAGATGCTCCAGGACCACAGGCTGTCCGCAGGGAAATACGTAACATCATGGCTTTCTGGTTTGATAAGGGTGTGGATGGCTTCCGTGTAGATATGGCGTCATCGCTTATCAAGAAAGACCCCGACAAGAAGGAGGTTTCCAAGCTCTGGAAGGAGATGCGTGCCTGGAAGGATAAGTATTATCCAGAGACCGTCTTGATTTCTGAGTGGGCTAATCCGCAGCAAGCCATTCCTGCCGGCTTCAACATCGATTTCTACATCCATTTCGGTCTCAAGGGCTATGCTTCTCTGTTCTTCGACCGCAAGACTCCATGGGGCAAGTGGGAGCAGAGTTACCAGAACTGCTATTTCGACAGGCAGGGCAAGGGTTCGCTTAAGGAATTTAGCGAGAACTATACCAAGGCATACAATGCCACCAAGAATCTCGGCTACATCGCTGTTCCATCTGCCAACCACGATTACCAGCGTCCTAACATCGGTACCCGCAATACGCCAGACCAGTTGAAGGTGGCGATGACCTTCTTCCTCACCATGCCTGGTATTCCATTTATTTATTATGGTGATGAGATTGGTATGAAGTTTCAGATGAATCTCCCTAACAAGGAGGGTAGCAATGAGCGTTCTGGTACCCGCACTCCGATGCAGTGGACCAAGGGCAAGAATGCCGGATTTTCTACGAGTGCACCCGATAAGCTCTACTTCCCTGTAGATACGGAAAACGGAAAGTTGACCGTTGAGGCTCAGCAGGGAGATCAGAATTCTCTGCTGTCATATACCCGTAAGCTGACCGCTTTGCGTCATTCAGCCAAGGCTCTTGACAATGAGGGTGATTGGAAACTCCTGAACCAGAAGGGGCAGGAATATCCGATGGTATATGAGCGCACTTTGGGTGAGGAGAAGTATGTTGTTGTCGTGAATCCTGGTGCCAAGGCAGCCTCTCTCAATATCAGCTCCGTAGGTGGTAAGGCAATTTCTGTTCTTTCCACAGGAAAGGTTGTGTATAAATCAGGAAAAAAGACTGATGTGATTAAAGCTTCAGGCATAAGTGCCGCCATATTCAAGGTGGAAAGATAGTTTATGAGAAGGAACGTTTATCTGAATGAGAAAACGTTCCTTCTCTTACTTTTTTTCAAGCGATATCTATTAAAAAAGCCTTCAATTCTTATTTTTGTTGCTTTTCTCTTTCCTATTTCGGAGTTTTACAGTACTTTTGTACCGGAGTAGGAAAAAAGATAAGTAAGATGAATAGACGAAAAATGAAAATAGGTTCACTGATGATGTTGAAAGCATCATTTCTTGTGATGGTATTTTCTATGGGAGTGATTGCTCCTGCCATCGCCCAAAACAAACAGAACAGGAAGCCTCGAAAGAAGCTGAAGGAACTGCTGATGATGGCAGATAGCCTGCGACTCCAGTTGCGGCAATCTGCCGATAGGGGATGTATGCTCCAATGGGGCGACTCTCTTCTCATGTCAGAATTGGGTAAAAGTAAGATGAGTGAGGAGAAAAAGCAAAGGTTCATGAAGCATTATGCCAAGATTCAAAGACGATTGAGCCTCTATGACCGCCAATTGTTCAGAGGAGATTCCCTGCTGGCTGCCAATTATTACAAGATAAAGTATGATACCACCTACATCTCCCGTCCTCATGCCCGATGGACCATCAAACTGAGAGGTAATCTTTCGGGAGCAGATTTGGAAACTACGGCGAAGACGGATGGAATGAAAACGCATACCAAAGTGATGGCAGACTGCCGTGGAACTCTCTCCATGGCCGTGGCTTATCGTGGATTGGGACTTGGATTGGCTTTAAATCCAGCCAAGCTGGCTGGCAAGAACCAGGACTACGAGTTCAATCTCAACTCCTATAGCAACCGCTATGGCTTTGATGTGGTCTATCTCTCGTCCAAGACATTCCATGGTCACCAGGAAGTGGGTTACAGCGAGATTGATGTCCATAAGGGTGATATATCGCAGAAGGCTCTGAATCTCAATTTCTATTATGCCTTCAACTATCTCAAGTTCTCTTTCCCGGCAGCCTTCAGCCAGAGCTACATACAGAAGCGAAGCGCCGGAAGTTGGATGATTGGCGCCAGTTTTGACGGTTCCAAGACGAAGGTGAAGGGAATGACCATCCGTCTAAACGAGTTGGCGCTTGGTGCAGGCTATGGATATAATCTCGTTCCATCCTCTCATCTGCTGTTCCATCTGTCAGCCTTGCCAACCATTACGGTGTATTCGCATGACTATACCAAGATGAGGGCAGAAGTAGAGGAGGGGAGTAGTGATACTGAGGTTTCAACTGTTCGTAACAGCATGAAATATCATTTCCCGTCTGCAATCATTACGGGTCGAGGAGCTGCTGTCTATTCCTGGCGCAACAAGTTTGCCGGCGCCACTGCGGTTTATAATTTCTCTGTAGCAGGAGATGAGGATCACCTGCAAGTGAAGAGAAACAAATGGCGAGTAAGAATGTTCTTCGGATTCAGGTTCTAGGAACATACGAGGCTAGATTACAGACGTACAGCACTTGTTGTGCGTCTGTAATCCAGCTATTAAAAGTAGGCTTACACCATTTTTTTCGCTTATGAACCATTATGATCTTGTTTAGTTTTGCAGATAAGGAATAGCAAACTTCACCAGACAATATCCACCTCCTAGGAGCCAGCAATAAAGAATGGCTGCCAGGAGGAAAGGCTTGAAGCCCGCTTTCTTGAACTTGTCAAAGCTAGTCTCGGCTCCCAGGGCAGCCATCGCCATGGTCAGGAGAAAGGTGTCCAATTGGTTGATCCATGCCACAATGCCTTCTGGCAACAATCCGAGGGAATTGAATCCGATAACTACTAGGAAGAGAATGGCAAACCATGGAATGCTGATCTTGGGCTTGCTGGCATCAGATGTTTCTAAACTGTCTCTTTTTGCAACGTCTCTTGCTACAGTCCATGCTATCACCAGCAATACTGGTACCAGCATCATCACTCTTATCATCTTCACGATGATGGCATTGTTGCTTACCTCGGCTCCCATGGCATTGGCTGCACCCACCACATGGGCTACTTCATGGACGGTAGAACCCGTGAAGAGTCCCATCATCTCTGGCGACAGGTCAAAGATGCCAGCTCTGTAGAGAATAGGGTAGAGGAACATGGATAATGTGCCAAAGATAACTACTGTGGCTACGGCTACTGCCGTCTTGTAAGGCTTCGGACGAATGGCCCCATCTACACCCAATACTGCTCCACAGATGGCACTTCCGCAAGCGGTGAGCAGTGCGATGCTACGGTCTATCTTCAGGAGTCTTCCCACCAGGATTCCCAAGCCGATGGTGCCGCATACGATGATGGCATCCATCACGATGGCAGAGAAGCCCACAGCCATTACATCCTGGAAGGTGAGCTTGAAGCCGTAAAGGATGATACCGGTGCGGAGAATTCGCTTGCTGCAGAACTTGATGCCAGGCACCCAAGTGTCGGGCAGGTTGTTACGCAGACTGTTGGCATAAAGCATACCAATGATGATGCCCACTACCATAGGGCTAAACGAAAGGGCCTTCACCCAGTTCATGTCTCCGATGTAGAAGGCTGCACAGGCAAAGAGAGTGATGAGCAATACACCATGCAGCATACTGCTCCTTTGTTCTGATAATCCCATAATTTTCTTTTTTGTCGGTTAAATGCTTTTTTATTTGTCTTTGAAAGGCGAATTTATTGCCTTTTGAAAAGCGGGTGCAAAGGTACGAAAAATCATGAGATGTTGTATATACAGAATAACTATGCGTTATAACCTTGGGTTATGAATCTCTTGAAAGTCTGCTGGAGTTTGGCCGTCTCGCCTCTCTTCTCAACAAACAGAAATTCCCGTTCCATCTTCAGGTTCTCTACTTCCAGAACCTTGAATACCTGTTCGTAGATACTTTTGTAGATGGCTCTTATGCTGATGATGCCCATGCAATGGGAGTGTTCCACGAAATGCTTGATTCCTTCCGTGGTTCCCAGGTTCATCTCTATGTTCAGATCAGAGAGAGCGATGCCGTTTTCCTGCAGGGCTTTTTGGATGACATCTAGTGTTCCAGAACCTAACTCTCGCAGTACAATCGGTGTCTGCTTCAGAAGATTTAAGGAAATCTCCTCTTGCTGGGCGAGGGTATTGGAACAATGTACGAACGCTACCAGCTCATCTTTCATGAAAGGGGTGTATTTAAAGGTGGGCTGTCGCTTGATGCCTTCCACCATACCCAGGTCTATCCTTCCTGTAGCGAGTGCATCCTCTATCTCATGGGAATTTCCGCTGAGCAGGGTAAGGCGGATATCGGGATATTGTTTTCTGAAATCTGCAATCAGTTCGGGAAGAACATATTGTGAGATGGTAGTACTGGCTCCGATGCGCAGTTCTCCTCCTGATTTCTCCGTGAGCTTCTTCATGTCGAAATCAAGATTCTGATAGGCATCGATGATCTTGCAGGCATGATCAAGCAGAAGCTGTCCGGCACGGGTGAGTTGGATGCGATTGCCGATTCTGTCGAACAGTTGCACCCCGTATTCCTTCTCAAGCTCTTGTATATGTTTGCTGATGGCAGGCTGACTGATGAACAGTTCGTTGGCTGCCTTGGTGAAACTCAGGAGTGTGGCCACACTCCTGAAAACTTTCAATCTTGTATCTATCATTGTATGTTCCTTTGGCTTTTGCGCAAATGATCATAAACCACTTAGGTTCATTTACATTCCTTCAGATACCAGTCTTTGATGTATCCGGAATAATGTTTGGCAAATTCCTCGGCTTGTCCGGGATTGCAAGCCTTCACCTTCTTGGCTGGAATACCTGCCCAAATCTCATGTGCAGGAACTTTGGTGCCATGGGTAACTACAGCACCTGCAGCAATAATAGCCCCTTCTCCAATGTCAGCCTTGTCAAGCACAGTGGCATTCATTCCGATGAGAGCACCTTTCCTAACTGTGGCTCCGTGGACGATGGCACCATGTCCCACAGATACATCATCCTCCAGGATGCAAGGCATCGTACCGGTTTGATGGATGCAGGCGCAATCCTGTACATTCACTCTGTTTCCACATCTGATGGCATCCACGTCAGAGCGCAATACCGCACTATACCAGATGCTGCAGTCATCACCAAGAATACAGTCACCAGTCAGTACTGCGTTCTCAGCGATAAAACAATTCTTTCCCCATCGGGGAGTCTTTCCTTCTACTGTCTTTATAATAGCCATATTGAATATATATTTAAATTTGGGTGCAAAGGTAGCAAAAAATATTGGAATCACCTTATACTATTTCAGATACTTCTTCAGCCATAAATCGAAGAACTTATCATATACCACGTAGGCATCATCCTGCTGGGTGATGAAATCCTTCTCCAGCAATCCCTTCAGGGCGGAATTTACAGAGCTTGGCGACGGGAGATGATATTTCTTGGCGAAGGCTCCGCTCTTTACGCTTCTGGCTTCGCCCTCTGCAGAGATGGCGATGAAGACATTGCGCTGCTTTTCCGGCATCT
>ENA-OOQP01000205-OOQP01000205.1-human-gut-metagenome-genome-assembly--contig:-NODE-205-length-31864-cov-1.957276_pt1 | contig 31864 bp, 31 predicted proteins | sample MGYA00241266_ERZ501171 | MGnify/ENA primary metagenome ERZ501171 (study PRJEB25962, sample SAMEA2042501) | human gut metagenome | biome: human gut; feature: human-associated habitat; material: faeces...
CATTTTTATGCTATAAACTGCCGTGATAGCACAGTTGGTAGTGCAACGCACTCGTAACGCGTAGGTCGCAGGTTCGAGCCCTGTTCCCGGCACCATATAAGAAGTAATGGTTTGATACAGTAATAATTGCTGTTTCAAGCCTTTTTTTATATTTAAATTCGTAGTTCGAATTTGATAATAAGTGTAACAACGAGATTTAATTTATGGTATATATGCGTGAATGAACAGAAGTAGTTATTTAGCACAATAAACTTTTACTTGCATAAAAATTTTTATTACTATACTCATCTATCAAATAACGTTAATATTTTGACAAATATAAATAATGAATTAAAATAACAACATAGTTTAACTAATTAATAAAAACTGATAGTAATTAAGATATGGGGTAATAGGAATTGATTAGCTCTAGCGAATTCATAAAAGGTTATACAAAAATAATCATATGTGCATATCTATTTAGACAACGAGATTATTTATATAAGATAGTAAAAAATATCAAAAAATGGTGAAGGGTATGTAAAAATAAGTAGTTCGTCTGCTCTTATTGCCATAAAAGAAATGGAAAAGGATAGCTTAGTGTCTTATGATATTGAGATATCTACACAAAATCAAGAAAGAAAGTACTATGCGTTAACAGAAAAAGGTAAAAACTTCTATTTATCAAATAGAAATTATTACATAAAAAGTTTACATTTATTACAAATTATGATAGGTGATGACTATGAAAACTGAATATCAAATAATAAAAAAAAGAGTAAGAAATGAGTTAAAAAACAGGAAGATTATAGATAAAAAAATCGTTGAAGAGTTTACTCAAACTTGTTTTGATGATTATAATTTATCATTAGAGAATGGTGAAAGTAAAAATGATGCATTAAAGTCTGTTTTTTCTGCTTTAACAGAAACTTTAGATTCATCTAATTTACTAAATCATAGGTCAAATCCTTATCACTATTCTTTAGTATTAAGTTTAGTCTCTTTTGTGGTTTGTTTCATTATTGCTCTAATTGGTTGGCTATGTGCTGATGTTTTAGATGTTTATGGCGTGATTTATCCACTTTGCCTTTTAGCAATATTAATTGTTTTTGTGTTTACAATTGCAAATTATAAGAAACGAAATAAAGTAGATTTTTTAATAGTTACCTTAATCTTTATAGCAGTCGTTATTATAAATATTGAGTGCTTTATGTTTTTTTATCGTGCTAGAACTGGTAATTTTTATTATTCATTAAACTATAATTTCCCAGGTCTTTTAAAGTTTAATAGATATGTGCTTACTTCCTCAGGGCAATTTAAATATGAAATATCAGAAACTATTTTGCTCTTTGACCCAACATTAATTGTTAGTCTAATTAGTTTAATTATTAGCATTATATTTAACATTATTGAAAAGCAAAGAAAAATATGTTAGGTATATTACTGACATTATTTTCTACGGTTTTAGGCATTAATTTGAGGTGAAAATATGGCATCAAGCAAGAAATATTTAAAGTTTATTTTAGGACAGATATCTGAATTAGAAGAAATTACTTATCGAGCTATGATGGGATAATTTATTATTTATTATCGTGGCAAGATTGTAGGCGGTATCTATGATGATAGATTACTTGTTAAACCAGTAAAATCAGCAATTAGTTATATGACGACACCTTCGTATGAATTACCCTATGAAGGAGCTAAAGAGATGTTGCTGGTAGATGAAGTTGATAATAAGGAATTTTTGACGAGCTTGTTTTATGCAATGTATGATGAACTGCCAGCTCCAAAGTCGAAAAAGAAGAAATAAACAACTTAGAATTTGTGATGAAAGAGAAATGAATTTTAAGAATTTATTACCAGCAAAAAATCGTGATGAGTTACGTTAATGGTTACAGGAAAATTACAATAAAGTAAGCGAATGCTGGGTAGTGGTAAAATGTGGATGTCCAGTGGATAATGGAACATTTTGGTATATAGATGCCGTTGAAGAAGCAATAGGCCTAATGATGACGATGAAAAACTTATTGTTTCTAAAAATGGGAATGATTATTCAGATGATGCAATTAACGCATTGACTGAGTTCCAAGAAAGATTTTTTGATTCAGTAATAATAAAAAAAGAATATCGTTTTACAAGAAATTAATTAAAAATAGTTTGGTGTGAAAATTTTCGGTGCTTATGGTATGCATTGTATCAATTTTTGTAATCAGACCATCATTGTTGTTTTTATGATTTTTTTGGGGCTATTTAACTAGATTTTTTTGAAAAACGGCTTAGGTATCAAGTTTTTATGTACTTGTTAGCTTGAACTATTTTTTGTATTATTTACCTTGAAAATAGCAATAAAGTGGCAATAACAATTTGTTGTTTTCCTAAAAAATTGTTAAAATGATAACATTTGGCATGAAAGGCATTAGCAAAAAAGTAAAAGTTAGTTACCTATTATTTCTATAAAGATTAATTTGAAAAATAAAAAAATATGTCGATAAAGCATACAAAAAAATATATAATATAGTTATGATGATATTAGATAAAGCTTTTGCAAGCAAGAAAGGAGTGTCGAGATATTTTATGAATGAATTTAAAATTGTAAAATTTGTAGACAATAGTTTTGAAATTGATGTTAGAGCAGATATTAATAATGAAACGGTTTGGCTTTCTCAAGAAGAAATGGCTTTATTGTTTGATGTTGATCGTACAAGAATTGTTAGACATATTAATAATATTTATAAAGATAAAGAATTAGATGTTGCTTCAACATGTGCGGAAAACGCACAAGTTCAAATTGAGGGAAATAGAAAAGTTAATCGTACCATAAAAATTTATAATCTTGATATGATTATTTCTGTTGGTTATAGAGTAAAATCGCAAAGAGGTATTATTTTTAGAAAATGGGCTAACAAAGTTCTAAAAGAATACTTAATACAAGGTTATTCCATTAATAAAAAAAGAATAGAAGTGCTTAATAAAACAATTGAAGTACAAAATAAGATGCTTGCATCATCATTAAATATTGACCAAGAAGCATTAGTTAATGTTATAGAAAAATATACTAAGGCTTTAGATTTATTAGATGATTATGATCATCAATGTTTAGTTAAACCAAAAGGTAATGAAACATTATATAAATTATCATACTCTGATTGTAAAATTATTATTGATTCGATGAAGTTTAAAAATATGTCATCTGTATTTGGTGTTGAAAAAGAAAATGGAAAATTAGAAGGAATTCTAGCTGCAATTTATCAAAATATTTTTGGACTAGAAGTTTATCCTTCATTAGAAGAAAAAGCTGCTCATTTGCTCTATTTTATAGTAAAAGATCATCCATTTATTGATGGTTGTAAAAGAATTGCGGCAACATTATTTTTGGAATTTTTAAATAGAAATCACGCGTTAATTAAAAATGGCAAAATAATAATATCAAACGATACATTAGTTGCAATTACCGTTTTAACTGCTGAATCAAATCCGGAAGAAAAAGAAGTTATAATTAAACTTATAATGAATTTTTTAAGTAAAGAAAATTAAAAAAGTATTAAGATAAGTAATAATATTTAATTTTTAGGTTGGTATTAAGTACTTAAATATACATGTTATAAAAATTATCTCTTATGAATTTGAATTTATGAAATCTAATCAGATTATTATGCTGAAGAATGCTAGGTATCGATTATTATGTAATTATTTTAATATAGAAGATAAATATAGTAATTAGTTTTTAGTTTTGTTACTATACATCTTTAATACAGTCTATCAGTTAATGCCATCTGATAGATTTTTTGTTTAGTATATGGTAAAATATACACAAATAAATGACGCACTTACCAAAATCGTTGTTAAGTTTCTTTTGTTTTTTATATAAATGAACCATCCATATTAAGCCTAATACTGAAACTTGATGTGAAATGATAACTTAGGTATTTATGGCCGGTTAATATGAATTTTTATATTGAAGATGGAGGACAATATGATATTGATTGAAACCGCCCGTTTATTTCTTCGCAATGTTGCGGCGAAGGATGCAGAAACCATTTACGATTACCGCAACAATGAAATTTGCGCTATGTATCAGCGTGGTCAAATCAAAGACCTTGATGGCATTGAAGACCTTGTTGACCACCACAAGGATGATGAAATATCTGTTGATGCTTACTTAAGCATTGATGACACTGATTGATTTGCTACATGAGCGTTACCAATAATGGGATTTTATTAGCTTTACGGAACCTGAGAATTAGCCAAGTATTGCTGCTTATGCTCGTGTTTCAACTGATAGTGATGAGCAATTTACTTCATTTGATTCACAATGTAAGGTTTATGAGGATTACATTAAAAGTAAACCAGATTGGGAATTCGTAAAAGTATATGCTGATGATGGAATATCTGGAACCAATACAAAAAATAGAGTTCAATTTAATCAAATGATTGAGGATGCTCTTGCTGGTAAAATTGATTTGATAGTAACAAAGTCTATTTCAAGATTTGCAAGAAATACTTTAGATACTATTTCATATACAAGAAAATTAAAAGCAAATGGTATTGAGGTTTATTTTGAAAAAGAGAATTTATGGACTTTTGATGATAAAGCGGAGTTCTTATTAGCAATTATGTCATCTATAGCTCAAGAGGAATCAAGGTCTATAAGCCAAAATGTTACTATGGGTAAACGATGGAAGATGCAAGAAGGAAAAGTCCAATTTGCATATAAGAATTTCCTTGGATATAAAAAGGAAGATGGACAAATTAAAATTGATGATGACCAAGTAGTTATCGTAAAGCTTATTTATAAAATGTTCTTGGTTGATGGTAAGACTTGTTCATATATTGCAAATTATTTAAATTCAAATAATGTTCTTACACCAGCTAGACGTCATAATTGGTCTAAACAAAATATACTTTCAATCTTAAAAAATGAAAAATATAAGGGTGATGCCATTTTACAAAAGAGTTATATAAAGGACTTCTTTGAACATAAAGCAGTTAAAAATAATGGTGAGCTTCCAAAGTATTATGTTGAAAATAGTCATCCTGCTATTATTGAAAAAGATATGTGGGAGATGGTGCAAGCTGAGCTAAAAAGAAGAGAATTAATCGGTGCATCATACTCCTCATGTAATGTGTTCTCATCAAAATTAATATGTGGTGATTGTGGAGCATTTTATGGTAAAAAAGTATGGCATTCAAATGATGCTTGGAGAAAAAAGATATTTCAATGTAATAAGAAATTTGCCAAAGGTAAAACTAGATGTCAAACACCATCATTTAGTGAACAAACAATAAAAGATAAATTTATTAAGGCTTATAATCTAATGATGGTTGATAAAAATGCAGTAATTAATGATGCTAAAGATGTTATTAATAAATTAACGGATACTACAACATTAGATGCTTAAATTTCTAAATATGAAAATGAAATGGAAATAGTCAGTGAATTGGTAAAAAAATTAGTTAAGGATAATAGTATTCATTTACAAGACCAAAATGACTATGAAGTTAAGTATCAAGAATTAGTTAATAGGCATAACAAGGCAAAAGAATTATATGAAAAATTAAATGAAGAAAAGAAATATAAACAAGCCAAAACAATTACATTAAAATCTTACCTTTCAACATTAGTAAATGCTAATACAGAAATTATAGAATGTGATGATGCCTTATGGATGACAGTACTTGATAAGGCAATTGTGAATAGAGATGAAACAATAACATTTAAATTTATTAATGGTAAAGAAATTACCTTATAAGAGTAGTCTATCAGTTAGTGTCCGCTGATAGACTTTTTTGCCACTATATGGTAAAATACATGCAATTATAAAAATATAATTTTGCAAAATACAAATGCTTATAATAATTCAAAGAATAAAATTAGTAAAATGATGTGAAATGTTTACTTGTTGACAAAATATTTGAATTAGATGCACAAAAAATACAAAAAAATGCACATTATTCGGGCAAAATGAAATTTATGTGAAATTGATGAAAAATGCTGATAATGATGCTAACATATAGATAAGTAAGGTCAATGTGCATTAGGAAGCGAGGGATTATCATTAAATGTTACCTTAAATTTTAAAATGAGGAGATTTATAGATAGTGATTAAAAAAGTTAGTGCAATTTGTTTGTTTGTTTTCTTGTGTGTTTTTTGTATGTCGGCTACAATAGAGACTGATAATCTTGAAACTGCTTCATATGCTGAGGATGGACTTGTTCTTGATACTGATGAGATGCAATTTGAAGATAATCAATTGGAAAAATATGAATTTGAATTATTCAATTATGTTGATGTTGTTGATAATCAAATTGTTGTTGATTATGAATCTATTGAAAAATTAGGTGATTATAGCGATACTATAAGTTTAATACGTGAAAATGCCGAGTTCGCAAACAGCTTAGCTGAAGAAAAGCCTGAAATCGTAACTATTAATGATGATTTGTCATTATCATTTGAAGATGAATATGCTGAACAATGGGATGCTTGGAAATTAAGTTGGAGTTTTTGGAAAGGCTGGTCCTTTAAGTTAGATTCTGATTTTGGAAAACTTGTTGGAATTTCAGGGATTGTTTATAATTTAATATCTAAAATTTCAAATGGAGCCGCTTTTTATAAAAAATTATTGAGCATTACTGATAAAAGCTATTTAGCTTCAACTTTGTCTACTCTATTTTTTTACTTGCCATGTGCAGGCGTAAAAGATATTATTGCCACATATTTACGAAATTATGCTGGGGGTTATAGCTTCTGGGTTAGTAACAATAAATATGATGCTAATGACATTAAATTGTGCTTCTTTAGGCACTGGTTGGTTAATATTTAAATTTGTTGATATTCTTGCTCAAAGATTTGTACCAAGTCTTATAACTTCATGTTCTATGGTATATAATTGCTTTAAATATAATGCACCAATATATTGTAAAGCTAACTTTTGGACTTTAAGTATTAGATACTCGCTTACAAAATTTTAATGTTATAAGGAAATAATAATATGAAGATTAAAGATAAAATTTGGAATGAAAAAATACATTGGTTTAAATTTAAATTTAGGTTAATTTTTTTGGCTATTGGTATTCTATTTACTATATTGAAAATTTTAGAGGTCACAATTTGGAGTAGAAGTTTTGTTATAACTATGATTTTTGTGGTTTTAGAATTAATTTTTTATGGTATGTTTTTTGCACCATTTATTGCTAAACTTCCTTTTTGATTGCTATGAAAAGAAAATTAGTTAATATATTTATTTGTTTAATAATGTTCTTTTGTACGTGTATTATTGTTTTTGTAATATACAAAAAGTCGACAAAAATAAGTTATCCTTGGTATTTTGAAAAGTTAAAGATAAATGATAATCTACATTATGGGAAACAAGAAGATATTGGCATAGCTATTATTGATTCTGGTTTCAATGAAAATCGCCAAAAATATTTTGATAAAGAAATAATAAAATATGATGCAACTGGTGAAAATAATACATCTGATTTGACTGGACATGGAACACAAATGGCTTTATTAATTGGTTCTAATTCTAAAAAAAAGGAATCAATTTATGGAATTGATCCTTACATACAGTTATATTCTATTAGAGTATGTAATTCGTATGGTATTACATCATCTACTTACTTGCATAATGCCTTAGAATATTGTAAATCAATAAATATTTCGATTGTTAATATAAGTCTTGGTGGTACTTCATATAATAATGAAATCGAAAATGATATAAAAGAATTAAAAGATAATGATATTTTTGTTATATGTGCTGCTGGAGATAAAAAGACTGATTTTTTATATCCTGCAGATTACAAGAATTCATATTGTATTGTTTCACAAAATGAAAATGGATTAATATCAGAAGATTCAAATATTACTTCTAGAATCAATAAAATTCCGATTATTGTACCAGGGTGTAATATAGATGTTTTGGTAATTGGCCTTGAAAATGAATTGCATATTACTACACGTAGTGGTTCATCATTTGCTACAGCAATATTTTCAGGATATTTGGCATTATATATTGCTAAAAATAAGCATAAAATAACCCCGAAAATTTTTGATCAAGTTATTGAAACCAATATTTATAATAATGGTTTTATAGATTTATTCTAGTTTTATCTAATAAGAGTATCGTAATTACTTATATTAATCTTAAAAACATGATATAGAAATAACCCTATACGAAGAGTCTATCAGTTAGTGTCCGCTGATAGACTTTTTTGTCACTATATGATAAAATATACACAAGTAAATGCATGTACTTCGTAGGTGCTTCCTAAGTATTCGTGGAGCCGAGTTGAGCGTAGTGCCTTGGGCTCGTTAAAAGGAAGTGCACATTCGATCACGGAATCAGTGATTGGTCTAGAGTTCTGATGCCACAAAGAACTCATTTTTTAGTTAGATGGAGAATGTTAACTATGTATGGGTTAATAATGTTAACAGAATATTTAGATGAAATATTAGATGGTACAAAGACTTATGATGCTCGTGCTTACAATACTAATAAGCGTGGATTAATAGCCTTAGTAGATACAAAGAAATCTGCCATTATTGGTACAGTTGAACTCATAGGAACTAAACCTATCACAGCTGAGGAATATTGTAAATGGCATGCAACAGGGAAATGGGATGGTATGCAATTTCAAGTAGAAGATATGAATGCTACATATTGGGCTTATTGTTTTATTAATCCAAGGAAATTAGATAAAACTATTAAAATAAAGAAAACTGGTAGAGTATGGACTAGGCTAGATGATTCAATAGAAAAAGAACTATACGATTTTGCTACTAATAGTTTGTTTGGGGGAGAAAGAAAATGAAAAAGGATGTTTATTTCTTTTATGACGAATCAGGACATAGTAGAAAAATTACTGCTAACACAATGAATGATGATGATTTTAAATATGATTTTATTTCTGCAATTGTTGGCGTAGAAAAAGAATCATTTTCTACATTTAATAATGACTATATTGCTTTTGAAAATAAATGGAGAACGGTTTTTAATACTAATGAAATAAAAAGTAATTTAATAAGAGCTAAAAAATATAAATTTGGTTTATCATCATTTAAAAAGGACGATGTTGCTTTTTACTCAGATTTGTTTGATATCATTTTAAAAAATAATATATATTTACACTTTGGTATTTTTAATAAAATAGAATATCTAATTAATCAAATGCTAATAAAAAGTAGTTTATTAGAAAAAATAGATTTTAACAGTGTAAGCTATTCAATGGCAAAATCATTATGTGTTTATCATCCAAAAGATGTTTTAAGTTCTATAGAAAGCAATATTAGTGAGTTTTTACCTAAATATAGATCATTTTTAGAAAAACGTAGAAAACTAAACGTAAGAGACAACGGCGAAAGTGAAGAAAATACTTTTAAATATTTAATTTCAATTATTGATTCTATTAATACCAATTTAAAGTTAGAATGGGATTATGTATTTTCATTTGATGGATTTAAAAAATATATATCAGAATTAGATTTAAATAATACTCAGTTACTTATTGATAAAGAAGGGATTGGAAACACAAAAATTGCAGCAATAAATGATGGGTTAGTTAACGTTGAAGAAGCAGATTCATTAAAATCAACAGGAATAAGATGTGCGGATTTATTAGCTGGATTTTTAAGCAATATGATTAATACTTGCGAAAAAGATACTTCTTACGAAGAAAATGATACAGCTAGAAATGAGAGTCTTTTACCAATTGAATGGTTTAAAAATTTATCAAATGAAACATTTAATTTATATAAAAAAGCATATAAAATATTTGTTGATTTAAATAATTCATGGTATAAATATTATTGTTCTATATACTCTGATGGTTTTCTAATATTTCTATCTTTATTAACTCATATTGAAAATTATACTTCATATGATGAATATAAAAAAGATTCATATGAGAATCATCAGCAAAAAGTAAATACTATTTTATATTGGAAAATGAAAGAAAGTCATGAAAAAATTAATGGGGCTTATAAAATAGAACCAATACCATCCAATAATAAAGATTATTTTTATAATGCAAAAGGAGCTAAATGCTATTTTGATTATAAAAAACATACTTTTTTAAATTTACCTAATGATGGGGAAATATTTAAATATTTTGTTTTGTCTGTTGGATTCTTTCCTGAAAATAGCAATCCATTTGGACAACCTTGTATAACAATTAGTGAAGGGGGAAGTCCAATTTGTTATTTATTACCAATTGAATTTAGTGATTGGGTGATGTATCAGCAAACTAGTGCAGCAATTTTTCATAATAATATGTTTCCATGCTTTGTAATTATAAAAAATATTAACAATGAGCTTCAACTTGAGATAGCTGATGATTAATTTATGATTTTAATGATGGTGAGGAGGATTAAATAAAATGAGTTTAAAATTTGATAATAAAGAAACAATTAAGCAAGGGAAAATGGAAAGCTATTTAAGTAAATTGATGCGTTTAGCAACAACGTACGATAACCATAATTATGTGATTATATTAAAAAAAGCTGGATTATCTTCTTATATAGAGGAAGTTGGATATAAATTAACTCCTTATACATATAATGGTAATTGGCAAAATGAAAATGTTAGATATGCACCAGAGGAAGTATTTGATCGATTCTTTTATGAAATAGGAGCTGATGATAAAGAACCCAATATTTATTTTTAAAAGCAATTGTTGAGCAAATTTCATCTTTTAATAGAAGTGAGATTGATATAGATTTACTAGAAAGATATCTATTACTTTTAGGATATGAAATAATAGATACTAACGATACTGAAGCAAATGGATATTCATTGATTAAAGCAGGTGTCGTTGATAATGTAGAAACTTTAGAAAATACAATGTTTGAAAATATTATAAATACATATGGTAATGCAAAATATTATTATAATCAAGCAAATTCAACATTCATTAATGGTGATTATAATAGTACAATCGGTAGTTGCCGTGAATTATTAGAAATTGTATGTAATTGCAAAGCTGGACTCTCAAAGTGTGGAAATTCAATTTTTAAATTATCAAACATTTGCTTTAATGATGACAAAGGCAAAGTAGAAGATATTAATCAAGCAATTAAATATTGGTGTGAAAAGAAAAAAGATGTTTCTATTTTTATTAGATTGTATTCTTTATATAATTGTTTATGTGAATATGGATCTCATCCATCAATGAAGCCAGATTATAATATTGCTTTATTAATGTTAAATGAAACTAAAACAACTATTTACTATTTGCATAATTTAAAGTAAAAATATCTTATAAGATGATGTGGTGATTATATGTTGGAAGAATTAAATTTAAAATTGGATACGTGGATGCAAACCGATGATTATAAATGCCAATTGAAAAAACAAGATAAATATTTTAAATCTCTAAGAGAGTTTTTGGCTATATTTACTAAAGATAAGATTGAATCAATGAATATTGATGAATATGTTACAGGTAAAAAAAATCAAAAAGCATTTTGTTATTGGTTAGAAGAAACATTAGAATTTTATGGTTCAATAAGTGGAAGAACAACAGCATATGAGAAATTTGTAATTTATTGGGATAAAGAAATTAAAGATTATTCATTTGGACCTAAAAAATGGAAATCAAGAAAAGGTTTTGGCTCAACCAAAGATGAGATTTTTGAAAATATAAAAAAGTCAATTTTAGATGTGGTTGATGCCACTAAAAATAATGATTATGAAAGAATCATAAATAATCCTCTCAATCCACAATTTAAAAATAAAATTAACTTTTTATATGATTATGATAATCAAATACCTATTTATAGCAATGAAGATTTGAATGTTATACTCACACTATTTGAAATTCCATTTGATAAAAATATTGATAGGATATATAAAAGAGAGAAGTTATTTGAATTTTATAAAAATAATGAATATGATCAAAAAGTATCTCCTGCTTTATTTATGCTATTTATTTATAGTTGGTATGGATATAGAGCAATACTTCGTACAAATGAAAAGCCAACAATTGAATCAAAAGAAATTGAATCATTTTCTTTAGTTGATATTAAAATTGACGACGTTATTACTTCTAAGAAAGAAAAATACAAAAATGAATTGAAACGTAGAATAATTTATAATCCTGGTTCAGAAGAATCAAAACGAATAACTGGTAAAAAAGCTGAAGACATTGTTTTAGAATATTTAAAAGTTCATGCAAAAGAACTCGATGCACATAATATTACACCTTGGTGTTATGGAGAAAATCAAGATGATGGTAAAGGGTATGATATTAGTTATTTACTTTCTAATGGAACAGAGATATTTGTAGAGGTTAAAGGCACTAAAGCGGATTTAAAAGGACAAGTATATTTTGAAATGTCAAGAAATGAATATAATATTATGAAAAGCCATCCAAATACATACTATATATTTTTCGTAAATGATGTTAATAAAGGCAATATTATTCAAAGAATATTAGCTAAAGATGTGTATGGTGAAGAACCAATTAAATATAGAGTGAATTTTAAATCAATGTTAAAAGATGAAAATGAAAATATTACATTAAATGATAGTGAAATAAAAAATTCGGATGACAAGATTAAAGATTAATGTTAATCAAATTTTGCATTTGTAGATGAATAAGGATGGTTAAAATGTCAGAAAAGAAAAAACATAAAATTAACGATGAAGTTAAAATTAAAGAAGAACTTAAAATATTTTGTGATCATGCTTATGAAAAATGTTGTGATGAGCAGGGGGATATAAATTTTTATAGTGTTGGAAATAATTGCAGTAATTACAATATTGTGGATAAATTATTTAAATGTATTCCTTTTGAACATCCAGATGGCTATTATTTTGATGCTAAAGAAAGTGTTTTATACATATTTGAACATTTTGAATTTGATTGCTCACCTAGTTCAAATTATGGTTCAAAACTAAGAAGAAATGAGTCTATTGTTCTTAAAAAAGAAAATAATGAAATAAAAAACAAAAAAGTGACTGAAATTACAAGTATTGTTGAGCAAGGGTATTGTGAAAATAATACATACAAAGTGGGTGCAAATGGTATTGAATATAGAAATAATTATATTGAAAATTTTACGAATTCATTTAATAAACATTTGAGCCAAATAGAAAAATATAAAGATGACTGCATGAAGAAATTAAAATTATTACCAAACAAAATTGTGATATCATTTGTATGTGAAGATAAAACTCTTGGAGGAACTTATTATAAAGAAAATAATAAAATGGGAAAATGTGTTAATCCATTAGCTACTAAACAATTTATTAATTTGTTAAAAAAATCTTCAATTGATTACCTTATTTTTAATTCACAAAATGACCCATCACAGCTAACAGTTTTAAGTAAAAATAGTATAAATGATAATTTACTCAAAAAATCTAAAGATTTGGACGATAAGGAATTTTATATAATTCCAGCTTTTCCAAAATTTACTTTTTTCAAATATTATGATAAAAAATAATTTGATATAAAGTGTTTAAATTATATCAAATAAAGGGGTCGCATTTTGCTTCTAGGGGTTGCAAAAAACAGCAAGGGGTCGCAATTGTATTAAAATAGTTAATCATAGCCATTAGAGTTTTTTAATGAGTTATTTTTACTCGTTTAACTATATTTTTTTGAAAAATGGCTTAGTTATCCAACTTTTCTATTGCTAGTTGCTTGAGCTATTTTTTTGCTTTTTTTGGTGTTATTTTACATTGAAAATGGCAATAAAGTGGCAATGAAAAAATATTATTTTTCTAAAAAAACATTAAAATGATATCAAAGCAAACTAATAAAGTGAAAAAGTATTTTAAAAAAACATCGCTTTTGCTAAATGTTAATTATAAAAATTGTGAAATGTTTATGAGGGAAAAGAATGAATAAAGAATTTCTAAAAGATATTAAATTTGATGAAACAAAAAAGTATATTATTTTCCTTATACAATTTGCGGAACAACATTAAACTATCTGACTTTATGAAAGAACTAAGCTACGTATATGCTGTATTTACTGCTTATTACGCATTTATAGATATGATTAAGTATGGTGGATTGGAGCAGGTAGGTTCAATTGGTTCTACATTACCATCATCTGATACTAGAATAACTACTAGTCCAGGGGATATAGTTCTATATTCATCTAATCAAATAGTGATTTTTTATGATTCAAATGTATGATCATATACAAAATTAGGACACATAAATTTATCTAAAAGTGAATTATCTAATTTACTTGGTGATGAAGATGTTGTTATTACATTAAGTTTAGAATAGAGAACGAAAGGAGGTCTTAAAATGAAAAATCATTATGTTTCACAATTCATTATTAGGCGTTTTTCTAACGCAATAAATGTATTTGATGTGCATACTGGTAGAATAGATGAAAGTAAAAGGTCTCACAAAGTTTTTTATAAAGATGACATTTATGATGAAGCTATTGAGAAGCTAGTAAATTTTAATATTGAAAGTCGAGTTTCAAACATTCTAAACAATAAGATATTGGTTGATGGAGATGTTGTTCTTACAAGAACAGAGTTAGAAACTTTGAAACGATATATGTTAATCTGCAGTGTTAGAACACAATCCGAAAATCAATTTTGTGATATTTTAAAAAGCTTTGAACATAACGCTGAACATTATATTAATGTATATCGAGAATATTCATTCTTAAAAAAGACAAAAGAGTTAAATCTTTCTAATAATGAATTGTATTTAAGAACTTTGAAGGTTTTTGCTAAAACTAACAGCATAAGAGATGTAGCATTAAATCCTTTAGCTACTAGAGAAATGTTAGCTTGGGCTATGCCATTTCTAGAATCGTATATTGCATTCTGGGATACTCCAAAAGATAAGGAGTATATTTTAACTGATTGTGGAATGTGCAGTGAATATGAAGGATTCCATATGATTACTGGTGGCATTGATATTTCTAAAATGTCTTATATTTTGAAGCAAATAAAAAGCGGCAAGTATCAATATGGTGGATTGATGGCTAGCTGTAGCGTAATGTTTGAAAACTATAACATTTATAACTTAAGTTCAACAAGATGTATGGTTGCAATTAATCCTTTCTTTAGATTATATCATAGTGCTCAAGTGGCATTCTTAGATAAAAATAATAATGGAGAACGTTTTACATTAGACAAGCCTGATATATGGCCTGCAATTATTCAAAATAAAGAATTATTTGATGTTCCTATAAATAAGTATTCTCATAGTTTAGAGCCATTATCACCATACGCTCCAGACGATGAGTTTATATATAAACCTAAAGCCTTAACTGAAGAAGATTTGGTATATATAAATACTTTAATGCTATTTCAAGCTAAAGATATTATTGGATTTAATGATGCAACTAAGATAATTGATTCGATTTATTATTTCGTATGGTATAGTGCTAATTTCAATTCAGTAAAGTATAGTCGACAGCCATTAAATGAAGTTATGAATAATTTAGTTGATAATGTTGTCAATTCACCTTTTAGAGATTTATGTAATTATTGCGATTCTAAAGGTGGAGTTAATAAAACTGAATTCATATTCTTGTTTGAAAAGTTATTGAGTTACATTTATAAAGATTTTAATGAGAATCCTTATATTTGCGAATATTATTTGAATACACCTGAAGAAACAGCAAATTGTAAGACTCTTGATTTCTTAGGTGAGGGTAAAAAGAAGCTTGATACATTTAAACAAATACTAAAAAGAATCAAGGAGGAGCGAAAGAATGCAAAATAAATTATTTAATGAATCACTTACAACAAGATTTAATACATTAGAAAGAAATATCAAATCAAAGAGTAATTCTTTTTATGATTCCTATCTTGATCTATTAGAAGCTACAATTAAGTATTTCTTAGATGAAAATAATATAACATATGATGATTCTAGAACATGTGGCTATCTTGTTAAAGAAGAGTCAATTAAAAACTTCTTGATTAATGTACTTAAGTTAGATGATTATACATATAACAAACTTCCTGACTATATTAAGAAATGTAATGACCATAAGCATAAGAAAGAAAAAACATTAGGAATAGATAGTGTCATCAACTATTTAAAAGTTTATTACGATTTGATTAATTATTATATTGTCTTTATAAAAGGCATAAAGATTGAATATGATGCAGAGTACTTTACATCAATATTTGGTGAAACTGAAAGACTAAATAATGAATATAGAGAAGAAGTTCTAAGATTAAAAGAAGAATTAAAGGAATCTTACGATAATAATAAATTATCAGAACAGGATTTAGAACAATATAAGTCTCTATTATCCATCAAGGATATTGAGCTTTTAAATCTTGATGAACAAAACCAAAAGCTACAAGCTCAAATCAGTATTTTAAAAGATATTAAGTTAAATTCTATGGAAGAAAAACTAAATAAGACTATTGATATGCTTAATAATATGCAGGATTATTTAGTAGAAAATAGAATTATTGCTAGAAGAACATCAAAATTAATTGATGGTAGAGACATTACAGATGAAGAACTTGCTGCTGAAAGATTAAAGTTGGAGGCGATCAAGAATGGAAAATAAGCCTCAAAATGTATTTGATAGATTAGATTCCATTGAAGCTTCACAATTAGTTACACAAGCTCAAAATGAACAAATTCTTGATTTGCTAAATAAGCTTAGTAGCCAATCTGTTAAACAGAATGCTGAAGTTAGACCACAACCTCAGATATCAAATCAAGAGCTCTTAAGAGAATTTGTAAAAAAATCAAAAAAAGAGCATGTTTGGTTTGGCTCAATCAATGAATTTAATAAATCCAAAGCTATTGTAAATGTCTTATGCGTTGCTTTAATAATAGTTGGAGTATTATCAACAATTTTTACAAGTATTGCATTTAAGATGTATTCTACATTTACTTTATTTGAGAATATTTGGTTGATCTTTGCATGCATTATGTTCTCACATTCAGTAAATGCTAGAAAGAAGATGTTGGATTCTGATTTAAGAGATCATTCAAATACTGTCTTTGTACAAGATGCCGATGGTACATGGAGAGATACTAATAAAGAGAAGAAGAGATTTAGATGGTTTAGAAGAATCTCATATGTAGCAGTTATGTGTAATATAATTGTTATTTGGGTTCAGTCTAAAGGATCTATAGCTATTACAGCTACAATTTTTGAACTTGCATTTGCAGGAATAACTGTTGGATTATTTTTTGCCTATATTAATTTATTTTGCATGTACGGCAACTTCATTTTATTTACTGGAAGAAATGCTTCTAATACTGAAACAATAACTCTTATATTCGATGTAATTGGAAAAAAGTTAGCTACTTATGAAGAATATAAGGAAAAGATGAAAGATTATATATAAACATATTTATTATTTGTGTTACATTAGAAGGGCTGAATTCGTAGAAATTCGGCTCTTTTTTTGATATAATATAAGTGTGTCAGAAGAATACTCTGGAGCATTGGTACAAACATACCTTCGCAAAGGAGGTATTGCATATGACACAAGTAGATGAAAGACTAGCTAAGGTTGGTCAAAATCTTAAAAAATTTATTTCTGAATCTAAGTATAAAACACAGGTTTCTTTCGCTTTGGATGGTATGGGTCAAGACCCTTCAGTAATCCGTAGATGGATTAAATATGGTGTTAATAGTTTATCTACTATTATTTATATTGCTGAGGTTTTAGAAATAGATTTTATGGAGCTTCTTAAATAGGAGGCTCCTTTTTTTACGCCTAAATTTTGGTTTTAAGCCCTGATATATATATTACAATTAAATTAAGGCGTTTTAAGCGTAAATTTAGTGTAAATGGTGTCCTATGACGGACTCCAATTTCAGCATAAAATTTAGTTGTAAAAGTTAATGATTTTGTGAATTCGAGAAGGGAAAAGAGGTAGTGCAAATAGCGTCCTATCGAGAAGAATTATTACTTGATAAACTATAAGTGAAATTGGAGGAAAAGAGCAATGATGGAAACTAAAAAGTATTATGAGGTAATCGCTAAATGTGGGCACGTAGGTAAAAAGCATTATGTACCCGTGAAATTTGCAGTAATCGCAGAAGATGGTAAAGAAGCTGCAAAAATGGTTAGAGATTTTCCAAGAGTAAAACATGACCATAAGGACGCGATATTAAATGTTAGTAAGATTGATTGTGAGAGATTTCAAGAGATAGTTGAAATGAATAGTAACGATCCATATTTAAAATGTCATTCAAGACAAGAACAAAAGTTAATCGATAATCTTGAAGAAAGATTAGAAGATGATTTACATAGTCAAAAGGTAAAATATGACAAGCAAGCAAGACTTGATAGAGTAGCTTATAAGATAAAGAAAACTAAAATATTAGAAAAGCTCTCTTGGGAGGATTCAGATTATGTTTATGCGTATTAATTCAATTAGATATAATAATTCCGTAGTTGATGGTCCTGGCATTAGAACTGTTCTCTTTATGCAAGGCTGTGATCTTCATTGTAAAGGATGCCAAAATAGATCAACATGGAATATTGAAAAAGGTAAAAAAGTAGATATTGATGAATTGGTAAATGAATTAACAAAGAAAGTTTTTAATAAGAAAATCACAATATCTGGTGGTGAACCTTTAATGCAAAAAGAATGTTTAATAGAACTTGTTACTAAGTTAAATGATTTAGGATTTGATATTGCTTTATATACAGGTCATCAAAAAGAAGATGTTCCAAGTATTTTATTAGATAAGGTTAAATATCTTAAGACTGGTAATTTTATTCAAGAATTAAAGACTACTGTTAAACCTTTTGTGGGATCAGAAAATCAAGTATTCGAGGAGGTCAAATAAGGATGAAACAATTAAATAATGATAATGCTGCAAATAGAACAAGTTATGTAGGTTATGTATATAACGTTGGTGAAAAAGCTTATAAAAATAAAGTATTAGATTCGTTGCCAATTGAATGGGCAGAGCTTCATAGAAGTGGAGCAATTCATATCCATGATTTAGATGCATATGATTTAACTTATAACTGCTTGACTTTTGATATTATTAATAAGTTTCCATATGCTGAATTTGAAGGATTTAGTGAACAAGGAAAGATAATCCACCTTTTTGAATTCATCAAAAACCTATTTACTAAACTAGGTAATGAACAATCTGGTGGTATGGCATTTGCTAATTTCGATAATGAAATCGATGAAATTTTGACTAAATTAAATATTGACTATCTAAAATATAAAGATTTAATCAGTGATTCAATTGCTGAATTAATATTATGGTGCAATGGGAATCATTCAAGAATGGGCCAAACATCATATTATGTCACTTTAAATATTGGCCTTGCTAAAACTGAGGGTTCCAGATTTATTGCACATGAAGTAATAGATAGATTCTTAAAACTAGGTGATATGGTATTTAAGCCAAATATCGTGTTTAAAGTTGTAGATGGAATTAATAATAAACCTAGCGATCCTAATTATGATCTATTAAAATTAGCTTTATCTTGTACAGCAAAAAAGATGATACCTACATATCTTCTTTGTGATTGTAAAGGTGATAAAGATACTGATTCAAATAAATTATCTATTATGGGATGTAGAACTAGAGTAGTATCTGATTTATATGGTGAAGCTGGAGCTATGGGTAGAGGAAATATTACTAATATTTCTATTAACTTACCTAGACTAGCACTTGAAATTGATAAGAATCATAAAGAATTAGATAAAGAAGCTAAGTTTGATTTATTACAAGCTAAATGGGATGAAGTAGCTAAAGTAGTTAAAGATATTCTTTTAGATAGATATTATAAAGTATGTAAAAGAACAGCTGATGATTTTCCTACAAATAGTAGTTATCACTTATGGTGTAAAGACTTCAAAGGTGATTTAGAAGAAGTATTCAAACATGGTACATTATCTCTTGGATTCATAGGTTTAAGTGAAGCTATAGAAGTTATAACAGGTGCTAAATATTATTCTAATATGGATAATTACATTATGACTTTAGGTTTTGTTAAACATATGAGAGATTATTGCGATTTCTTAAAAAATGAATATAAACTTAATTTCTCATTACTTGCAACTTCAGGAGAATTAATTAGCGGTAGATTTATTGATTTCGATAAAGATTTATATAAGCCTGGCGTAGATATCTTCTCTAAAGGTTACTATACAAATTCATTCCATATTGATGTTGATTCTAGACTTCCTGGATATAAGAAGATTCAACTTGAAGGATTATTCCATGAAATTTGTAATGGTGGATGTATTACATATATTGAACTAGGCGAAGCTCCACTAGGGAATGAAGAATCTCTAGAGGAATATATCAATATTGCAGTTGCAGCTGGAGTTCATTATCTAGGATTTAATTTTCCTAAAGATGTATGTAATGATTGTGGAACCACAGGCGTATTTGATTATTGCCCCAAATGTAAATCACATAACATTACAAGAATCAGAAGAGTATCTGGATATCTTGAAATTCTAGATGGATTTACTAAAGGAAAGAAAGCTGAAGAGAAGAATAGGAAGAAAAACTAAGATGATATATTACATTTCAGATACACATTTTAGAAATCAAGACATTTTTGATAAACGTAAGAGACCATTTAAATTATTAGATGAAATGGAATCAACAGTTATCAGTAAATGGAATAATAAAGTAAATGATGTAGATGTTGTTTATGTGCTTGGCGATGTAGCTAAAGATGATGACATTTCAGCAATTCAAATCTTTAATAAGTTAAAAGGCCATAAACATCTAATAGTTGGTAATCATGACCATTTAATCTTAGAGGAGATTAGAAAATTAAAAATATTTGAATCAGTCAATTTCATCGATTTAATTATGGATAAAGATAGAAAAGTTTGTATTTGTCATTATCCATTAATGGATTGGATGGAATTTAATAGAGAAGGCATCTTAGTGTATGGACATATTCATAATAAGACACCTAAGAATGGATATGCCTATAAAATGATGAAAGATTATTATGCTAATCTACCTGCATATAATTGTGGAGTAGATGTATGTGAATTTGAACCAAGAACACTAGATGAACTTATTCATCTAAAGGGGGTAAATAAGGATGAACCATATATCAATTGAGGGTATGGATGGAGTTGGCAAATCAACTACATGTAAATTATTAGCTGAAAGATTAGGATATATATTTGTAGAAAAGCCATTACACTATCTTCTTGATGATAGTGATGATGAAATAAAGCAATATCAAAAAGTAGCTAAAAGAGTAAATGCTAATCCTAATAGAAATTTTACAGCGTGGTATTATGGATTAAATAATATCTATCTTTATGAAAAATTCAAAGATCAGAATATAGTTACTGATAGACATATTGTTTCTAATTATTGTTGGAGTGGTACTGATTATAATAAAGATATTTATAATTTAATTTTAAAGAAAATTGGAAAACCTAAATTAACTGTGATCTTATATGCTACACCAGAATCAATACTTGCTCGCTTGAAGAAAAGAGATATTAATGATTCTGATATTGCTAAAGTATCTAAAAGTGAAAAAGCATACGAGAGAATGATATATTTTTGTGAGACTAAAAAACTTGAATATATTATTATAGATACTTCAAATAAGACTCCAGAAGAAACAGTAGATTTAATAATGAAGAGAAACGAGGAATTGAAATAGGATGAATGTAGATAATTTAAGACTTGCAAAAGATATGAAATATGAAGCTTTGTTTTGGGCTTTGGGTTTTGAAGAGTTAGAAAAGAATACTTTTTCAAAAAAATATAATAACTTAATAGTAAAAATTAATTCAGAGCTTGGATTAGTTGATTTTAATAATAAATTATCTATTGTAAATGGTGATAGTTTTAAATTAGATACACATAAATCATTCGTTATTCTAGAGTGCATAGATAAATTGTTGTCTATGGGTTATTCAATATCCGAAATCATCTTAGATTTAGACAATGAATATGATATTTATTGCAAAGATTTATACATTAAATGCTTTGAATGGAATCATGAAAAAAATGATAACGTAGAATTTAAAGTAGATGCTTTTAAATCTATTACGTATTCATCAAGATTAATTAGTGGTGTTATTGAAAGAAGAACACTTATTAAAACTTTTGAAGGAAAAACATATAATCTTGGAATATTTGAAAACGAGACAAGAAAAGATAAATATATCTTAGATAATTCTAATTCAATTGACTCAAAAGAATTTATTATTAAATCAGGAGTAATAACTAAGTATTTAGGTAGTAGCGAGGTTGTTAGTGTTCCTGACGGGGCAAGAGAGTTATCTCCATGTTTATTTTGGGATAATCAGAATATAAAAGAAGTAAGATTACCTGATTCACTTATAAGTATAAGTGGAGATACCTTTTATAACTGTTCTAATTTAGAGGGTGTAAATATTCCAGCTAATTGCAAGTTCATGGGAAATAATCCTTTTGCAGGATGTCCTAAAATCAAAGTTACGAATGAATCATCATATTTTAATTTAGTGAATGGTGTTTTATATAACAAAGATTTTACTAGACTTATTTATTATCCTATTTCAAATACTAATGAAAAATATGTCATCGATTCTAGATGTAAGATATTAGGAAAACATTCATTTTATCTTTGTAATAATTTAAAAGAAGTAGAAATTCCTAAATCAGTGATAAAACTAGAAAACAATCCATTTTCTGGATGTAATCAAATTACATTAAATAATAAGTCACCATATTATCATATGGAGGACTCTGTTATTTATGATAGAGATTATTCATCAGTAATCGGATGCTTAAATTCTATTGATACTGATTGCTTAGTTTTAAAGGATGTTAAAAGGATATGTAGAAACTCTTTTTGGAATTGTAAAGGTATTAGAAAAATCGTATTTCCTAAGACATTAGAGGATGTTGGATATAATCCGTTTGTTAGCTGTTCAAATATTGAGTTTGAATCAAATAGCGATAAATATATAGTTTATAACAATGCGTTATTTACAGCTGATAAATCAAAGTTGGTGTGTTATCCAACAAAATATGCAATTGGTGAAGTTCATCTTCCTGATGAAACTATAACACTTGAACGTGGCGCTTTTTCTGGATGCGATAAACTCTCAAGCATTCATTTACACAATGTTTCTATAATCTCTAAGACTTGTTTTACAAATTGTAATTCGCTAGTTAGTGTTTACTGTTCTGACTTAGTTACATATATTGGTGAATGGGCGTTTGCTCACTGCGCTAATTTAAGAGAAGTATCAGTATATAAAGATTGCGTTATTGATAATAATGCGACATTGAATAGTCATGTTAATATTATCAGAAGAGAAAACTTATCTAATTATGTTATCGAATCAGATAACTTATTCACGTTAAAATCGATGACAAAATCATATAAAAGCAAGATCAAATCGATCTTAATTGATCCACCATATAATTCTCATATTGATTATATTGGTTATCAAGATGCATTTGATGGCTCTTACAATAATTTCATGCTATCTAGGATAGAATTAGCATATGAATTATTATCTAATGATGGATTCTTAGTAATAAATATTGATGAAGGTGAAGTAGATAATTTAGCAAAATTATGTAAAGACCTATTTTATAAAGTCAAAATCTGCAAATGGGAAAAACTTCATCCATATTTTGATAAGAATAGAAATGTTAATCCAAATAAGATGGTCGTCAAATACGAATACATTATTATTTGCTTCAAGTCTAAAGAATCTAAGTTAAATAATTTAAATCAACCTTACTTAGAGGGAGATGTTTTAAAAGAGAAGGAAGCTAAGGTTCCTACTATATTTAAATGCTTTGGAACTAATTCATCTGCAAAAGATGAAATCGAAGCTATATTTGGAGATAGAACTTATTTTCAAACTCCTAAGCCTTTAAAACTATTAAAAGAACTTGTAAGAGCAACAACGAATAAAGATTCTACTGTTTTAGATTTCTTTGCCGGATCAGGAACTACAGGTCATGCAGTTATCGATTTAAATAAAGAAGATGCTGGAAATAGAAAATATATTCTTATTTCCAATAGTGAATCAAATATCTGCAAAGATGTAACTTTAAAAAGAATTAAGATGTTCGATTCTAATGTTAAGTTCATAAACTAGACTAAGAGGATTCATTCCTCTTTTTCTAGTAGTGCATTCTAAGTTCTATTCTGAATATTTAATTAGAAGTAGAATTAAGATGAAAGAAGTGATAAAGATTTATGAGATACTTATTTTTTGATATTGAATGTTGTAATGGAAGAAATATATGTGAGTTTGGTTATGTTATTACAGATGACAAGTTTAATATTTTAGAAAAAAAAGATTTTACAATTAACCCAGAAAACAAATTTAATCTTACAGGGAGACCTGATGGTAGAGATTTATATCTTTATTATCCTGAGTCAACTTATTATAGAAGTAATAAATTTCCATATTTTTATAAAAAAATTAAAAAGTTAATAGAATATCCAGATCAACTTATAGTTGGACATGCTATTTCTAGTGATGCAGGATTTCTAAGAAGTGCTTGTAGAAGATATAATTTAAATCCTATCAATTTTAAGTTTGCTGATAGTCAAAGGATGTTTTCTGAGTTTTCCAATATCAGAAAGAGTATCTCTTTGGAAAACGCATGTGAATCATTAAGTGTTGAGAAACCAAAGTATCTTCATAAGAGTGATGATGATTCGGAATTAACAATGAATCTTGTTAAAGGAATGTGTAAGCAATTAGGCTGTTCGCTAGAAGAATTAATTGAGTTATGTGACTCATGTTCTGGTAAAAGCGAGAATAATCAAATTACTTATGACGATTTTGAAATAAGACAACAGAAAAGATATGAAGCTGCTAAAAGTGGAGTCAATAATACTGTTAGAGGTCACAATTATAGAATGTTCCTACAATTTCTAGATGGAGTAAAGCCTCAAGGAGATATTGTTGAATCAGATTTGAATAGCAAATCACTTTGTGTAAGCTTAAATTATGAAATTTGTCATTTTAAGGAGATGCTATCGTTGGTTCAATTATTAACAAATCATAATGCTACATATAAGATGAGAGCATCTGATAATGATATATTTGTAACTTGTGATGCAAATGATGATGAAGGAAACATTAGACACTGTTCTAGATTAAAGCATGTTAATGATGCAATAGTAGAAGGTAAGAATATCAAAATTATTTCATTTGATAAATTACTTAAAATACTAAATGTAACTAAGGAAGAACTAAGCACAATGCCTTTCCCTAATGCAAGCTGCTTTTATAAGAAACCAAAGCCAAGACAAAGGGCAAAGAAAAAAAGAGCGAAGTTTGAAAAAGAAGAATTCAAAGGCCTTACATTGGGAGACTTATTTTCTGATTTGTTTGAAAAACTAAGAAATGAAATTGATGAAGATAAATAACTGACACATCTGTCACTCTAGTCACGTGTCACAAAGTATATATACCAATAAATAATGGTTAGAGGGTGCACCTTCATCTATAGAGGGTACATTGTATTAACAATACTTACCATACACATTAGAGTTAAGTATAGCTGATACGTAAGTATTGGCTATTTTTTCTTTTATAGGCATAAATACTGCATTATTTAATGATTTATATGGTATTTTTGCAATAAATATGGCAGTAGTAGTATATAGATAGTTTATATATAAATTTGTCTTGATATTTATGATGATAGGATTGAAATATCATCACCAGGCATTGCTTATAATAATCAAAACATACCAAAGAATGTTGATTTTATAGTTAAATAAAAAAGAAGAAATCTAACCTTAGCTGATGTATTTTCAAGAATGAATTATAGGGATAGAGGGGGGATCTGGTTTAACGAAAATAACTGATGAAACTGGAAGATTATTTAAAGATGAGTGTTACCATGTTGAATACTACAACAATAATGGATTTTTTATGGTAACAATTTACAATGCAAATTATAATGCAGAGAAAATGCACAGAAAGTTTGTAATACTATCTTAAATAACAATTATGTGACAACAAATGATATAGCCAGTATTACTGGATTAGCAAATAGGACAATTGCAAATATAATAAAAAATTAAAAGAACAAAATATAATAAAAAGAATTGGCCCAGATAAGGACGGCCATTTGGAAGTAAAATAATAATTTGTTAATAGTTAGTGGTACTACTTCAATAACCACCTCAATGACTATTTTAATTAAAATAATATTTTGAGCATCTATCTAAAATATGTTAGAGGCTTTTAATATATTGTCACATTCATAATTCTCGTGTCCTTAAGTATTAATGCCTAAATATGAGTAGAAAATTAGCATTTTTATTTTTTGCAATGATAACGTATAAACATAAAGTTTAGAAATTATAAGTATAAAAAGGTTTACGCACCAAAAATAATATTATTGACGAGAAAACAACTGATATGAGGAGAAAAAAGTTCATTTATTCTCTCATTTGGTATTCATTTTACAAGAAAGATTGTTAAAACGAGAGAATCTATATAATAAATTATAAGCAAACAGGCGCAAATAATTGATTTTTCTCACCAAAAGTAATATAATTGGTGCGTAAACAATAAGGATGGTGAGGAAAATGAAGAAATTTAACTATTCAAACTTAAAAAATAAAACTTGGGATATCAAGATAATTAATTATTTGACTCAAATCCATGAAGAAAAAGGTAAACAACAATTGTTTTTAAAACAAAAGCCTGAAGAATTAGAAAAATTAGTTATTATTGCAAAAATACAAAGTACTGAATCATCTAATGAAATTGAGGGTATTAGGACGACTAATACTAGACTAAAACAATTAGTGAATAAAAAAACAGCTCCTAAAAATAGAGCTGAAGAAGAAATCGCAGGATATAGAGATGCACTAAACATTGTACATGAAAATTTTGATTCAATACCGATAACTCCTACCTTTATTCTTCAATTACATAAAGTACTATTGTCTCATTCATCAACTTCTTATGGTGGAAAATATAAAAATGTTCAAAATTATATTAGTGCAACTAATGAAAATGGAAACTCTTATACTTTATTTACTCCATTATCACCATTTGAGACACCAATCGCAATGCAAGAATTATGTGATGAATATAATAGAGCTCTTGGTGAAGGCATAGTAGATCCGCTTATTTTAATTCCATTATTTATCCATGACTTTTTATGTATCCACCCTTTTATTGATGGAAACGGAAGAATGTCTAGATTATTAACGACACTGCTTCTATATCGCTCTGGTTATTATGTAGGAAAGTATATATCACTTGAAGCTAAGATAGCTAAAAATAAAGATTTATATTATGATGCATTATATGATTCTCAAATTGGATGGCTTGAAAATGAAGATGACGCTACTCCCTTTATTAAATATTTGTTAAGTACAATTGTTAGTGCATATAATGATTTTGAAGAAAGAGTAGAATTAGTGTCAGATAAGAAAGCTAGTATTGAAGTGGTAAGAATGGCAGTCAATTCAAAACTAGGAAAATTTACAAAGAGAGATATACTAGAACTTGTGCCTTCATTATCATCAACTAGTATTGAAAGAAGTTTAAAAGAATTATGTGATTCAGGGAAAATAAGAAAAGAAGGCATTGGTAAGTCAACATATTATATTAGATTAAAATAACATTCTTAACTTGGCTTTGTATCAAACCTGTTTTAAAAAACTTTTATTGTATAAAATATGCATATCATACCTAAGTGTCAAGCCAGTCACGTTTCACTCAGCGTATATCTAGAAATATTTTTTGAGGTGCATCTTCATCTATAAAAGGTGCATTGTATTAACATTGCTTACATTACACATATAAGAAACAACTGTGTTGATACGAGATTTTTATCTTAAATCAGCACTTTTTCTTTATTTTTATGTATTTTTGGTACGGTTCAAGACCCGTTACCAATAATAATGCCTTTTTTTATTTGCTGAAAACAAGCTGATAAAGTGTGCTTACACGAAAGGTCTTTAAAAACCACGAATTATAATGAAGAATTACTTTTAAAAGTTTTAACATCAATAGGTAAGATATGATTGATTTAAGTAATATAAATAAAATATATTTAGCCTCCGGAGCTACTGATTTAAGACTTGGAATTGATGGCTATTCTATGATTATTCAAGGAGCTTTTCATAAAAATCCATTTGATAAATCACTTTATATTTTTTGTAATAAAGCACATAATAAATTAAAAATATTACATTTTGAAGATACTGGCTTTTAGCTATATTATAAAAGAATTGAAACTGGAACAGTTAATTGGCCTAAAGATATAAATGATTTAAAAGAAATTAATTTTAAGCAATTTAATTGGTTACTTGATGGTTTAAAAATAGATCAAAAAGTTTTGAAAAAATGTAATGCTTCAAAAGCTTATTAGTATTAAAAACAGGAAATGTTATCTTAATGAAAGCACCTTGATTTTATGGTAAAATAGTATTGTATTTAAAAGAAATTTTATCAAATTGGAGGTGCTTTTTTTATGGACAAAAATGATATAATTAAACAACAGGCTGCCATAATTGAATCATTTCAAAAAGAGATTAATGAATTAAATAAAACATTCAAAGATACTGATACAAAATTAAAGGAAACTCAAGCTTTTGTTGAAAATCAAAAATTTGAAATTGAATACTTAAAAGCTGAAGTTGCTTTGCTTCAAAATAAAAAATATGGTAAGAGCTCAGATAAGATAACTAAAGATAATTATAATTTATTTAATATGGATGTAATTAACTAGGTTGAGATTAATCAAGAAACACCAGAGGAAGAGCCTACCGAAATTGAAGTAAAATTCAAAGCGAAAAAAGGTAAAAGCTCAATTAATAAAGCTCAAAATATTGAAGTTGTAGAAATTTTACATGATCTTCCTGAAAATGAGAAAACTTGTTCTAAATGTGGAAACAAATTAGTAAAAATAGGAGAAAATATAACTAAAAATTTAAATATATACCAAGTAAGCTTGTAATTGAAAAACATATCTATCCTCCATACAAATGTGAAGAGTGTAGTAAACAAGGTGAAAAAACTTTAATCTTTAATGCTAGAAATGTTTTGTCATTTCCTAAATGTATGGCTGATTCTTCTTTAGTGGCTCATGTTATTACCGAAAAATTTATGAAATATGTTCCTTTATATCGTCAAGAAAAATTTTTTTCAATTAAAGGTTTAGATATAAGTAGAAAAATATGCCAAATTGGTTAATGATGGCTACAAATTATTTAAGACCACTATTTGAATTAATGCATAAAGATATTCTAAATAATGATATTGTTTTAATTGATGAAACGACTATTAATGTAATAACTAATAATCGTAGCCAATGCTATATTTGGATGATTAATTCATCAAAATATGATATTCCTATTCTTCTTTATTTCTTTAAAGAATCAAGAGAATATAAGAATGCTTTAGAAATTTTAGATGGATTTAAAGGACATTATGTTCAAAGTGATTGTTACCAAGCTTATAATGATATTCCTAATGTTATTGATTGTTGCTGCTTAGCTCATGCTAGACGTAAATTTACTGATATTCTTAAAATAACTAAAAATGATGATAGATTTAAATTCACTATATCAGTTGTTGATACTGCTGTTAAATATATTAATCAACTTTACAAGATTGAAAACGAGTTAACAAAATCTAAAGCTACTATCGAGCAAATTTACAAAACACATCAAGAAAAATCAATTCCTATTTTAGCTGAATATAAAGAATGGTTAGAAAAACAATGTGAAATTTTTCCACCAAAAAGTAAGATAGCAGAAGCTTTAAATTATAGTTTATATAATTTTGAGAATTTATCTAATTATTGCTTAGATGGAAGGCTTGATATAGACAATAATAGAAGCGAACGTCAGGCAAAAAACTACGTTATGATGAGGAAAAATTCATTATTTTGCTTTAGTGATGTCGGAGCTGATGCATCTGCTATATTATTAAGCTTTGTAGAAACTGCTAAGTTTAACAATCTCAATGTGGAAAAGTATTTAGAATACGTTTTTAACGAATTAGCATTATTAAATAATCCTGGTGAGGATGAATTAAGAAATTTATTACCATATTCTAGTACTTTACCTAATAATTTAAAAATTCAAAAATAAAAATTAAAATCCTGATTAAATCAGGGCTTTAGTGTTGCCATAAGTTTTTTAGATACTTATGGCTTTATTTTTTACCGTAATATATTACACGCTTACCAATGAAAAAAGAATAAATGTAAAAAGAAAAGGATTGAGTCCAATTCAATATAGACAACAATCCTTATCACAATTACAATATTAAATTATCTAATCCAAATTATTGGGTACCCAACACAAATAATTACGATTTTTTTATAAGTGTCCTTGCATATTAAAGAGACATCTTAAAATCATCGCCTAAAACATAATGATAATCCATGTATTTTTCGATGATATCCCTATTCTCATCTCTCAATATCCTAGCTACAGTATTTCGATGTGTGACATCAATCTCATTCCCATGAATATCCTTGCTACCATATTCCCATAATCTTGCCTTTTTAGAGTCACCCTCAATAGGCCCATATCCGATATCTGGAACATGGTTCAGAGTGCAGTTGATCAATACGCATTCGCTGTCCGGATAACTGATTCCTTTATTGTCGGGAAGTCTTACGATCGTAGCATCATCATCCAATCCGTTGAACATGCAGTTGACGAAGACATTACCGTGGTTTTCTTTGCCGTTTCTGATCCACATGAAAGCACCCTTGCTATTCAGTGTCGTATTCTCAAAGAAAGCTGGTCCTCTACCTAGAATCGTATCCCCCTCTCCATCGATGATGCAGTTTCTGTAATAGGCGGGACCGTTGGTCTGAAGCGCATCCCCGCTACCTATGATATGGATATTCTCAAAACAGTTATCGTATCCGTTGACAAGAAGACCCTCAGCCTGACCATGCAGATCCGTCTTTACGGTTAGATCTCTCATCACGATACCATGACAATTGTCCATAAAAAACGCAGCTCTTCTTGACGGGAAGGTTCCTACCTTTTCATTCGTCTTCACATATTCCGGATGGGGATTGAATACCTCATTGTTGGCATAATGGATCAAGACACCGTCCTTACTTTCTCCGGTGATGACGATATTGCTTTTGTTCCTGAAATAGACCAATTCCTCATATTCACCGTTTTTGATATCGACGAAGTATTTCACATCTGAAAAATCGGGAATATTGTCGATTGCTCCCTGAACCGTATAGAAATCACCATGATTCTTATCGACGACGAACCTGTTTCCGATAGGTCTTTCTTTCTTCGTGGAGAAGCAGAACCCGTCTTTATGATTGATTCCATCAAAACCATCGAATACCTCTTTATCGATCAAGACATAATATTTATGCCTGTATTCTAAAAGATTATGGTGAAGCTGGATCATCGCTCTATCATCTTTGATGATGACAGGATAGAAATGGAACCCTTCCTTAAACCCACCGATGATCGTCAGCTGATAAGGATCCGGAGAACTCCTGTATTCCATGGATAGACTCCCGGCCTTCGTATTCTTATTCGTGATGTTTTCACTCTTATATCGGTAGCCTGTAGTATATCTAGCCTCCGGATTTTTTCTCGGAGCTGTAGGCCCAGAAGGAATACTCAGATCCAATTCATCCACAAGCTCATCGGTATCATAATCATAGATTCTGATGAAACCCTTTTGATTTAGAACTGGCTTTGTATCGAACTCAATCATCAGAGTGACATCGATACAAATGTCACTCGAATGATTCATAGGATAAGTACTTATTGTTTTCATATAAATTTCCTTTCTAACAGATTTATTTCTTCAATGAAGACTGATAAAGATCTTATTCATTTTCGTTCCACCATAAAATAAAGTATAGAAAACTATAGAATTCATATACTTCAGCCCTTACGGTTAGGCTTTTATAGATTATAATTTCATTCTATTCTCCAATTAATAAAGTCTTACTATTTTGGGTATACAT
>ENA-OOQP01000216-OOQP01000216.1-human-gut-metagenome-genome-assembly--contig:-NODE-216-length-30795-cov-2.921047_pt1 | contig 30795 bp, 34 predicted proteins | sample MGYA00241266_ERZ501171 | MGnify/ENA primary metagenome ERZ501171 (study PRJEB25962, sample SAMEA2042501) | human gut metagenome | biome: human gut; feature: human-associated habitat; material: faeces...
TATTTAAAAGAAAATCTCTAGAAAAAATTCTAGGGGTTTGTCTACACTTTGAAGAGAATCTAATGATTCTCTTATCAACAAATATATTTAAATTATCTGTTGTAGTATTCAACGATTAATGCTTCATTAATTTCTGAATTTAATTCTTCACGTTCTGGATATCTTACATAAGTACCAGACTTTTTAGTTTTGTCTACAGTTACGAATGATGGAATATTGATATCCATATTCATGCATTCATTAATAACTGGATGATCAAGTGATGCTTCTTTAACAGAAATAACACTTCCAACTTTAACTCTAAATGATGGAATATCTACCTTCTTACCATCTACTAAAATATGTCCGTGATTAACAAGTTGTCTAGCAGCTCTTCTAGTTTTAGCAAATCCCATTCTATAAACTAAATTATCTAATCTACTTTCTAAAAGTATTAATAAGTTATAACCATGGATACCTTGCATTTTACCAGCAGCTACAAAAGTCTTTTCGAATTGTTTTTCAGAAAGTCCATACATAAATCTAACTTTTTGTTTTTCATGTAATTGAACACCATATTCACTAAGTTTCTTTCTACTAGTTCCATGAATTCCAGGAGCTGTAGGTTTTTTTCTTAATTCTTTACCTGTTTCAAGTGTTGAAAAACCATATCTTCTAGATTTTTTATATACTGGTCCGATATATCTTGACATAGTATTTGTTCCTCCTTTACAAAATATTTTTGTACTAAAGGCCACCTTTCTAATTATAGGGAGTTTCTTATTTACTTTCGCTTTGGCAGAAGTTACTTGTTTTTTGTACTAAAGAAACACATTATAATTATATGGGCACTGCCAAATAAATACTTAATAAAGTATATAATAAATTTCACGAAAAATCAAGAAATAATTGCTATAAATGTAGGAAATATGCTATAATTTTGATTATGGAGATGATATTATGGCAAAAAATACTATGAAAATGAAAGTTAAAAGACAAAAAAGAGAAAGAAATAAGAATAATATAGAGGTTAGTGATAATGATAAAATTAAGTCAGCAGTATATACTTTAGTAGGTGTACTTGTATTTATAGGCGTTGTTTATGGACTTGTTTTATTAATGGAAAAGGGTGGACTTTTTGAAGATGGTTATACTAAACCAACAAGTGAAGCTACTGAAATAAGTAGTGAATATATTGCAGGTAGCACTACATTTACTCGTGATATGAATGAATATTATGTTTTATTTGATGACTTTAGTAATTTAAAGAGTGATTCATATGTTAGTTATTTAGCAGGTAAAAGTGATATTAAAGTTTATAAAGTTGATTTAAGTAAACCTGAAAACAAAGTATTCAAAAGTGAAGAAAGTAATAAGAATGCTAAAAGAGCAAGTGAACTTAAAATAAATGATGTTACTCTTATTAGAATTAAGAATGGCAAAATAGTTAATTACATAGAATCTAGTGCTAAAATAGAGGAATATTTAAGTAAATGATAGATACATTAAAAAGCAAATTTGAATGTATAGAAGATGCTAGTTTATTAAATTATAATACATATAAATTAGATACTAAATGTAAATTATTGATGTTTCCAAAAGATATATATGAATTAGAAGAAATGGTATATATTTTAGGTGATAGTAAATACTTTATTATAGGAAATGGCTCTAACATAATATTACCTGATTATTATGATGGGGTAATTATTAAACTGAAATTTCTAAATAATTATAGTATTACTGATGATAATATTTTGAACGTGGATTCAGGTGTTATGATTAATAAACTTGCACTAGAAATATCTAAACTTGGATATAAAGGTCTTGAGTGGGCTAGTGGTATTCCTGGAACAATAGGTGGATGTATTTATAATAATGCCGGTTGCTATGGCAGTGAAATAAGTGATAATTTAATAAGTGTTACAATTCTTAATGATAATAGAGTCTATGATTTAACTAAAGATGAATTACAATTTTCATATAGAAACTCATTATTAAAAGGAAGCAATAAGTTTATAATACTTAAAGCAAAGTTTCAGCTTGAAAAAGGAGATTCAAAAGAACTTCTTGAGCTTATAAAGGAAAGAACTATTAAAAGAAAAGAAAGTCAGCCACTTGAATATCCTTCATGTGGAAGCGTATTTAGAAATCCAGAAGGAAACATTGCTGGTAAATTAATAGATGAATCTAATTTAAAAGGTAAGACAGTAGGTGGAGCGACTATTAGTGAAAAACATGCAAACTTCATTATTAATAAAGGCAATGCTACTCCAAAAGACATTATCTCGCTTATAGATATAGTAAAGAAAACAATAAAAAAGAACTATAATATCGATTTAATTCTTGAACAAGAAATAATAAAATAAAAAAGTAAATAAAAAAGCGATTTCTCACTTAAATTATTTACTTTTTTTACTTGACTTAATTTCTTTAGTTGACATTCTAACTTTTTTTCCATCAACTTTAACTGTTTGTAAATTAACTTTTTGAGTTTTCTTAGTTGCCTTTAATGAAAAAGGTCTATTTTGAGCACTCATATTTTTTCTATTTGATACATTCTTTGCCATTTTTAACTTGCCTCCTCTTTTTAAGCCAAATATAATTTAACATAAAAAAGTGGTTAAGTAAAGTAAAAAATGACTTTTTTATGATATTTTGTGATTAATCAGTAATATAAATAGATAATTTTATCATTTAATTACAAATTATAGTATTTTTAAAAATTAGTTAAAATTTAATTTTAGAAATCAATAATTGAATTTTTCTATATAGTTTTAGTAATTATTGACATTAAATTTTTATCGAAATTAAATTTTAAAATAATACTTGATGTGATAATTAAATTTTACCAATTTGTATCATTATTTCATATGTGTTAATCTACCACTGAAGTGCCTGAGGATAGGCGTCACCTTCATTATTTTAAAAATAGGGAGGTGGTATTATATGAGTAAAAAAGATTTATTAATAAGTTTATTACTTATTATTATTTATATATTACTTGCTATAATAATTTTATTAATTATTTATAACTAATAAAATCGCCTAACTCACTTTGTAGTTAGGCAAAAACACAAATCGTGACGCCTAGCCACAGGGGGTTAGGTGCTTCACTAATAATAGTTTATCATAATTTAATATATATTGTAAATGATTGTGATAATTTTTATGCGTTATAAATTGACTTTTTTAAAATATTTTAGTATTATAAACTCAAAATTGGTGGGTTAAATATGAAAAAAGAAACTAAAAGGTATTATTTGGTTGAATATTTAGGAAGTAAAACAAAAAGGTTATCAAGTGTTTGTGAATATGAGAAAATGCTTAAGGATATTAGTTTATATAATAAAAGAAAATATTCAAAGTATTTATGTGGTAATGTAAGCTATATTGTTAATTGTGATGATAGCGTTACGGCAACTATTCATATTTATAATAGACTTATGGGACCTCTTACGATAAGTGAAATAGATAGTTATACGAGTTCTTTTACTGAAGAAGAATTAATGAGTAAATTTGAAAGTGAATTTCTTACTAAAGAAGAATACACTCCTGATGTTAATGTGTGTTACTTTGAAACTAAAAATATCGATGAAGATAATAGAAGAGATATAGGTATCAAATATATACCAGTAATATATAGACGTGATAAACAATTTCTAGATCTACATTCAATTCGAAATTATTTAAAATTTCAAGCAGATACTCATAGTTATGGATTCTTTAAAAAAATGTGTAGTGAATTTTGTTTCTATCAAATTTTAGAAAGTGAAATAGAAGAATTATATAAAATAATTGATAAAGTAGAGCATCAAGGACTTGAAAGTAATGAATTATATAGATGTTCATTAAGACTGTTTAATAAATTTATAAAAGAATATGATAAAAATGGAAGATATGTTTATGATAATGATGGAAACATCCAAATAAGTAAGAGAAGATTAAGAGACTTTGGAATGTACATTAGAAATTATAATAGTGAACAAAAATCACCATTTCGCTATAATGGAACACTTAAACATAAAAATCAATATAAAAAAGTAAAGATAAGTAATTAATTCGACAAAATATACTTATCTTTTTTAATATACTATTTCTAGGTGAAGAAGATGATATATATTGATGAAGTCATTGTACTTAATTTCATTATTGATTACTTATTATTACTATTTACTTCAATGTTACTTAAACTAAATGTGAGAAAATATAAATTAATAATAAGTTCTATCTTTGGTGAAATATCTATATTATATTTATTCTTTGATATGAATTACTTATTACTTATTATATTTAAAATATGTATTTGTTCAGTAATGATATATATTTCATATGGCAAATGTAATATTAAAGAATTTATTAAGAGATGTATTTATTTTTATATATTATCTTTCTTTTTAGGAGGTGTATTATATTATTTTAAAATTGAAAATTTAATTAAATATGAAATATATTTATTATTTATACCATTAATATTGAATATATATAAGTATTTTACATATCATTTAAAGACTATAATTAATACTCCTATAAGAGTAACTATATATTTCAATAATGGTAAAGTATTATTTTTAAATGGCTTTATTGATACAGGTAATTCTTTAATTGATCCATATACTAATAAGAAAGTGATTATTATTAATAAATATGTATATGAAAATTATTATTTAGTACCATATAAGACTGTTGATAATGAATCATTGCTAAAGTGCTTTAAACCAAATAGGGTATATATTGAAGGTATTGGTGAAAGACATGATGTAGTAGTTGGCGTTGTTAAAAAGAAATTTAATGGATATGATTGTTTACTCAATTATGAACTTATGGAGGGATAAAATGATAGAAAAAATATTAAATAAGTTTTTTAAGAATGATGATGTGTTTTTTATTGGAAGTACAGATATACTTCCACCACCACTAAAGAAAGAAATAGAAGAAGATTTAGTTCGTAAAAGTAATATGGGAGACTTGAATGCTCGTAATAAACTGATTGAACATAATTTAAGATTGGTTGTGTTTTTAGCAAAAAAATATGACACAACTATGTATGATTTAGAAGACTTAGTTAGTATAGGAACAATAGGTCTCATTAAAGGAATTAAAACATATAAACTAGATAAAAATATAAAACTTGCTACATATGCATCAAGATGTATTGATAATGAAATATTAATGTTCTTAAGAAAAAATAAAAGAAGAACTAAAGAAGTAAGTTTTGAAGATTCAATTAACTTTGATAGTGAAGGTAATGAACTTAAAATAGAAGATGTTTTTGGTACAGAAGAAGATATAGTTCATAAGTCAATAGAGTGTCAAGAAGATAAAACAACTTTAGAAGAGGAGATTAAAAACTTAGATGATAGAGATAGAGAAATAATAGAATTTAGATATGGATTAGGAGGACATAAGGAATTAACGCAGAAAGAACTAGCTGATAAATTATCTATTTCACAGTCATATATATCAAGAATTGAGAAGAAAGTTATTAAAAAGTTAAAAAATCTTATGAAAATATGAAAAAATCATTTCATATTTTTTAATTTATCTTGTTTTTTACCATTTAATTGTGATAAAATACATTTAGTATAGACATAAAAGGAATTGGAGGAATATATATGTCAAATAATTATGAAGATTATGGCTATGAAGATAGTTATGATGATGATGATAAAGGTAGCGTCATTAGAAAAAGAATACTTATTATTGTTTTAATCATTATTGCTATATTATTAGTTATATTCTTATTAAAGAGTTGTGGTAAGAAGAAACCAAATGATACGCCATCCACTACTAAAGCTGTATTTGTATATGAAGATGTACTTTTAGAAGCAGGAAAGAAGTATTTTGATAATAATACTAATGAACTTCCTAAGGCAATTGGTGATTGTGTAAATGTTGATTTAAAAACATTAGGTGAAAGAGGACTTGTTAATCCAGATGAATTCAGTAAATGTAATAATGAAACAACTATTGTTAAAGTATGTAGACTTGAAAATGAAAAATTACATTTTGTACCTTGGCTAGTATGTACTGATAAAGAATCTGACAAAGAATATGATGAATCAAAAGAAGGAACAATAAATGATGTTATTGCTGATAAATCATATATAGACTTTAAGTATTTACCTATGGTTCTTAAGAAAGGTGATCAAAAACTTGGAAAAGTAGAAGAACTATGGGAAGATGAAATCAAATATAATACTTATAAAACATTGAAAACAACTAAGTATTATAGATATAGGGATTTACAATATACTTGGAATTTAACTGATAAGATTTATTACACAAGTACTGGTACTAAAACAAATGCTAAAGATGTAAAAGAATATTATACAGTATCTCCTGCAGATGGATTTAACTTAAGTAGTGATAAAGCTACAGCATATAAATGGTACACTTCTACAAGTGGTACAAAAGAATATTATATGAAGAATGGAAGTAAATCATTTAGTGTTACTGCTCCGGCTGGATATCCAAATAAAGATATAGAAAGCGAACAAGTAGCATATGAAAGAAGCTATCCAGTAAAACATTATTATGTATGTAAAAGTAGTGATGGAAAATATACTAAGTATTCACTTGAAAAATGTGGAACTGGTGATAGTAGGAACTTCCCAAAACAAATTGATGAATTTGATTCTTGCGTAAAAAGTAATTCACCAACTGAACAAGACATCATTAAAGGTAAAGAAGGAGCAAAAATTGGTAGATGTGTTGTAAGTAGAAATAATACTGCATGTACATCAAATGAAAAATATACTTGTGTTAGATTAGCTGCTTATTACTGGTATAAAGTAACTGGTGGAACTAAGACATATTATCCATCAGGAAAGAGCAATGCTAAAGATGAAAAAGTATATTATACAGAAGCTCCAGTTAAAGGTGCTTTAATGGATGAAAGCACTAAAGCTACTGCTTATAAGTGGTATAAAGAAGGTGCTAAAAGAGTAAGTGGATATAGTGCAACTGCTCCAAGTGGTTATCCAGATGCCACTAAAACAAAAGACTCTAAGTGGACTGAATTTACATCTTGGAGTGCTAAAAAGCCTGCATCAGCAAGATATAGAAAAATAGAAAGCAAAACAAAAATCAAATTACAAGAAATTCAAGGTACTAATGAAAATAGTTTTGAAGAAATTGGAACTGAATATGTAACTTTACCAGAAATGATAAAAATCTATAATGATAAAGGATATAAAGTAGAAAAACTAGAAGATATAATGTCTAATGGAGAATTAAAATATAAAGTAAAAATGTTAATTAGAAATAAAAAGGAGGCTAAATAGTCCATGAATGAATTAAATACATTAGAAAACAGATTAGATAATTTATTAGATCAATATGAAGCAATTAATATTGATTCAAATGATATGGGTATCAAAGAACTTAGTCAAATGATCGAATCATTTGACTCTGTTAAAGATGCTGCTTGGAATTATGATGAAAGTCATAGTGAACTAACAGAAGAAGAAAGAACAATAATTGATAGAATTACTGACACAGTATATGATAGAGTTAATGCACTTAATAGAATATTAGAAAGTAAAAATACTAGATATTTAGAAAGTGGCAGAGAAACTATTGAAATTAGAAGAGAATTAAGAGAAATTCAAAAGAGAATTGAAAAAAATGAAGCAATTGTAAATGTACAAAGAGGTCCAGAACTAGAAAAATCTGAAAGTTTCATGAAATTATACAATGATTCATTAAAAGAACTTGAAAGTGATAGGCTAAGAGTTACTGAATTAAACAGTAGAAAGGCTTCATTATATAGAACAATGAGAGATTTACAATATGGTGTTACTGCTCCAGCTGTGAATGAAACTCGTGAAGTTGCTCATGAAGAAACTAAAACTGAAGAAGTTAAACCTATTTCAGTTGAACCTGAAAGAGAAGAAGTAGCAGAACCTCTACCAGAACCACTTCCTGAAGAAACACCAGTAGTTCCAGTTGCTCCAGTTGCTCCAGTAACTTCTGAAGTTGAACCACTACCTGCTGAATTAGATGCTCCAAGAGAAGAAACTGCAGAACCTCTACCAGAGCCACTTCCAGAAGAACTTCCAGAAGAATTACCAGCAGAAAACACTGAAGAAGATGAAGAATCATTAAATGGTCCAATTCCTGTACCAGTAGGTGGAGTAAGTGATGAAACTGAACCATTACCAGAACCACTTCCTGAAGAAACAACTGAGCCAGAACAAACTGAACCAGAGCAAACTGAACCAGAGGAAGAAGAAGACGAAGTAGTAGCAATCACTAATCCAAAACCAAGCTTATGGAAAAAGATAGGTGATGTATTAAAGAAAGCTGCTGTATTCGTAGTAGCAATCGCAACACTTGGAACAGCATATCATACAGGACATACTGATAGTGATATACATAAATTAAATGATACAGCTACAAGTATTAATGAAACATTAACTGATATGAATGAACGTGAAGATTTAGATCTTGATGAAGATGAAGACAAAGATAAAGATGATGAAAAAGAAGAGGACGAAGATAAAACAGAAAATAGAGGCGGAAATAGTAGCATAGGCGGAAATGGAAGTTCAAATGGAAATGGAAATGGTAATGGAAATAATACTCCAACACCAGAGCCAACACCAACTCCAACACCAACACCAACTCCAACACCAACTCCGACTCCAACACCAACGCCAACTCCAACACCTACACCAACTCCGACTCCAACACCAGACCCAACACCAACTCCTACACCAGATAAAGATGTAGTAGCATCATTAAATCCAGGTGAAACAGTAGTAAGTAATGAAACTGGAAACGGAGTATCATATGATGGAACTATCTATGATAAAAATGACAATACAATCGGAAGTGCTGATTTAAATAAAGATGGAGATACAGTAATTGTTGATAAAGGAGACTTCACACCAGATCATACAACTACACCAAGTACTCCAAACCAAACTCCTGCAGAAGATAATCAATATCATAACCCAGAACTTAGTGATGAAGAAAATAAAGATTTAAATGATGCATTTGATGATGTTAGTTTTGACTGGTCAAGCATGTTTGAAAATACTGACACATTAAATAATGCAACAACTGATTCATACACTAAAGGAATGTAAGTTAAAGGAGGAAAAAAGAATGAATAATTTAACTAATCAAATTTTAGCACTTAAAAGTGGAAAACAATACTTTGTATTAAGACAAGCTTCTTATAAAGGTGTTACATATTTTCTAGGTGCTCTAACTACTCCTGATGGAGAAGACTTCACAAATGATTTTGCTTTTTTAGAAAAAGTAGATAAGGATGGTAAGTTCTTTGTTAAAGAAGTAACTGATAAAGCAGTTCTTGATGTACTTGCTAAAAATATAAAATTAGATTAAAAAGTGAATAAAAAATCAAGATTCCTTTCAATATATTGTTGAAAGGAATTTTTTATGGCAAAAAATAAAGTAGAAATAGCAGGTATTAACACAAGTAGTCTTAGAAGTCTTACACATGAAGAAATGGTATTATTATTTAAAAGTCTTAAGAAAGGGGACAATGAAAGCAAAAGATTACTTGTAGAAGGTAATTTAAAATTAGTATTAAGTATACTTAAAAGATATCAAAATAAATGTGATAACTTAGATGATTTATTCCAAATAGGAGTAGTTGGACTTATAAAAGCAGTTGATAATTTTGATTTAGAATTCAACGTTAGATTTAGTACTTATGCAGTATTTATGATTGAAGGAGAAATCAAAAGATATATAAGAGATAATAATCAAATAAGAATATCAAGAAGTATTAAAGAACTTGCATATCAAATAATAAATTATAAAGAAGAATGTATGCATAATAATAGTGTTTACCCATCTAATGAAGAAATATGTAAGAAATTTAATATAACAGATTATGAACTTTATATAGCACTTTCTTCTTTAGGAGAACCTATGAGTATATTTGAACCTATTTATAACGATGGAGGAGATACAATATATCTATTAGATCAATTAGAAGACTCTAGTGTTAAAGATTTAGATAAAATGTTATCATTAAAAGAAGCACTTAGTAAAATAAAAGATAAAGAAAGAACTATAATAATGAAAAGATATTTCTATGGTATGAGTCAAAGTGAAATAGCGCGTGATCTTAGGATAAGTCAAGCACAAGTATCAAGAATAGAAAATAGTGCTTTAAATAGTGTTAAAAAATTAATAATGTAATATAATTTAATATGAGATTATCAGAACTTCAAAAAAAGGATATTGTTAATATAAAAGATGGTAAAAAAATAGGCAAAATTATTGATGTTTATTTTGATGAAACAAGTGGATATATGATTAAATTTATTATTGAAAAAACACATTTTGTTAAAAGCTTGTTCTCAAATACAGATGAAATAGTTATTAAATTTAGTCAAATAAAGAAAATGGGAGAAGATGTAATACTTATAGATATATCTTAATAATTATGATATAATTTGAAATATGAAAAAGAAAAGTTTAATTGTATTAATTAGTTTATTAATGCTTATTGTTTTTGATCAAATAATTAAATATTTAATAGTTAAAAATTTTAGTATAGGTGAAGAAAAAATATTAATTGATAACTTTTTAAAGTTTATTTATATTAGAAATACTGGTGCTGCTTTTGGGATACTTAGTGGTAATATAGTATTTCTTATTGGTATTTCTCTACTATTAATATTTTATATAGTAAAAGAGATGAAAAAGAATATTGATAATAATTTATCACTTTTATCATTTAGCTTAATATTAGGTGGAGCAGTAGGCAATTTAATAGATAGAATATTTAGAGGATATGTAGTTGATTTTATATCATTTACATTATTTAAAAGAGAAATGTCTATATTTAATATAGCTGACATGTATATAACAATAGGTGTTATATTACTTATTTATATTGTTTTAAAGGAAGGTAAGTATGAAAGAGTTAGTAGTAGAAAAAGAAAATGAATTAAAAAGATTAGATGTATTTTTAGTATCTAATCTTAATGAAAGTAGAAATTTTATATTAAAGAATATTAAAAATGGTAATATAACTGTTAATGATAATATTGTTAAAGGTGGATATAGTTTAAAAGAAGGAGATATTATTAAAATAAAGGATTTAACTATTGATACTAGTGTTAAAGCAGAAGATATAGATATAAATATATTATATGAAGATGATGATATTATTGTTGTTAATAAGAAGAGTGGCATGGTAGTTCATCCTGGTAATGGTAATTACTCTAAAACACTTGTTAATGCACTTATGTATCATACTGATGAGTTAAGTGATGAAGGTGGAAGTGAAAGATGTGGTATAGTTCATAGAATTGATAAAGATACTTCTGGAATACTACTAATTGCCAAAACAAATAAAGCACATAGAATACTTAGTGAAGACTTTAAAAATAAAAATATCAAAAGAAAGTATTTAGCATTAGTTTGGGGAATTATAGATGAATCTAAAGGTAAAATAAATGCTCCAATAGGTAGAAGTAAATATGATAGAAAGAAAATGGCTGTAACAGATATCAATAGTAAGAATGCTGTTACTAACTTTACTGTTCTTGAAAGACTTAATAATGCAACTTTAGTAGAATGTATACTTGAAACAGGAAGGACACATCAAATAAGAGTTCATATGGATTACATAGGACATCCTGTTGTTAATGATCCTACTTATGGTAAAAAGAAAATCATAAATGATTATGGACAAATGTTACATGCAGAATACTTAGGATTTAATCATCCAATAACAGGAAAGTTTATGGAATTTGAGGTACAACCAGAGAGAGAATTCAATGAAATACTTGATATGTTTAGAAATTCATAAAATATACAGTACTCATTAATATAAATGTATATATACTATAAATAATATAAGGTATTAAGAAATAAGAAGATTTTTTAGAAATCTTTTTTGTTTCTAAAAATAAGAATATCGTACTTAACATTACTACAGTAGTAATCGCAAATCCTAAGAATGGACTCATCAAATAGAAAAAGAAATACATAAATAACTCATTTGCTAAATAATTAGTAAGTAATATATAAAGATAATCTCTATTCTTAAATATATTTGTTTTCTTAGATACAATAATTATAGAAATAGTATTAAGTATATAAATAATAAACCATATAATACTTATTAATTTACCATTTAAAACAAAGGAAGGCAATCTTAATAAATCATAATATTCTTTATTAAATTTAAATATAAAACCACTAAGTAACCATAAAAACAATATAAAAATAAATAATAATATATTCTTAAAATACTTTTTAATTTTTATCACCTCTTTACTAATTGTATGTTTAATAGTAAAATATTATTATTGAAATGAAAGGAAATTAAAATGAATATAAAAATAAATAAGAAAGATGATATCATATTAAAAATATTACATTATTTTATAACAGAAGAAGATTATAAACCTGTTATTATAAATGGCCTTGATAATGAAATATGGCTTGAAAATATGGAAAATGATTTAAAACTTATTAGAATAAATACAAATTATATACATAATGAAGAACAATTTAAAAGTGATATATTTAAAGTAAAAACAATAATGAAAAGTATAAAAAGAAATACATTATCATTTAAAATGACTACATTAAATTTACTTTTAGATACAGGTGATAATGTAAGTATAATTGATAATAAGAATATAGAAACTATTAAAATAGATGGACTAGATGACTTTAAGAAAAATAAATTTGTTAAAGAATTTTTTCCTAAAGTTAAAGAAACTGATTTTAATGATAAAGTAGACCCTGTTGAATTCTTTAAATTAACAGAAGATATGAATCAAAATACAATGAAAAAAGAAAAGAAATTAGAGAAAATATTTAGTCCTAAAAAACCAGTTGTTACTTATATATTAATTGTTCTTAATCTAATGGTATTCTTATATGGAGTACTTCATGGTAATGATGAATTAATTAATATGTTTGGTAATAATTATGAACTTGTTCAAAATGGAGAATTCTATAGGTTATTTACCTGTATGTTTGTTCATGCTGATATATTGCATATATTATTTAATATGATAGCATTATATAGTATAGGTCCTGTTGTTGAAAGATATTATGGTAAGAGTAAATTTTTACTTATATATTTAGTAAGTGGACTACTTGGTAGTATATTTAGCGGAGTATTTATGACTGCTGATAGTATAAGTATTGGTGCTAGTGGTGCTATATTTGGATTACTTGGTAGTATATGTTATTTCACTTATTATTATAGAGCAACATTACAAGGTATATTAAGAGGTAGTATTATGCCTGTTATAATTATTAATTTAGTAATAGGATTTTTATCATCAAGTATAGATTTAAGTGCTCATATAGGTGGACTTATTGGTGGAATACTAATTTCAATGGCAATTGGAATAGGGGACAAACATAGAAAGAGTGATCAAATAAATGGATTAGTAGTACTAATTCTTATGGCTGCGTTCTTAATATATATGATGATGACAAAATAAAACTGATCAAACGATCAGTTTTCAAATGCTATATTTTTCTATATAGACCAATTGCTTTACCAAGAATAGTTACATTTTTTAATATAATTGGTTCAAGATAATCATTTTCAGGTTGAAGTCTTATGTGGTCTTTTTCTTTATAAAATCTTTTTAATGTTACTTCATTTTCATCAGTCATAGCCACAACTATTTCACCATTATTCGCAGTTTTTTCTTTTTTAACAATAACGATATCTCCATCAAATATACCTACATTAATCATAGAGTCACCATTTACTTCAAGAGTAAATACCTCTTTGTTTTTAGGTAATAATTCAGCAGGTAAAGAGAAGAATTCATTAGGTTTTTCAATTGCTTCGATAGGACTACCAGCAGCAACTTTACCAAGTAATGGAACATTTACTACATTATCTTTATCTTTATACTTTTTATCATATTCATTTGGTACAACTAACTCTATAGTTCTAAATTTACTTCCTGTTTGATTAATATATCCTTTTTTAGTAAGATTCTTTAAGTGTACAAACATAGTAGCAGTACTATTAAGACCACATAATGTGCATAATTCGCGTATAGTAGGAGAATATCCATTTTTAGCAATGAATTTTTTAATAGTTGTTAATATTTTTTCTTGTTTAGATGTTAACTTTTCCATATTTTTCCTCCATTTATAAGTAAATAATAACACACAAACAAATGATTGTAAATATTTTTTAAATATTTAGTTTTGTTTTGATATAATTAGGTAATTTTTTAGATGGTTTAACTATTAAATATACTATTAAAGCAAGCATATCTCCACTTATGAAATCTACGACTACATGTTGTTTAGTAAATAGAGTTGATAACATTATTAAGATTGATATTATACATACTGATATTTTAGTGATTATGTTTGTATTTTTGCTTTCACATGTATATAGTATAAATAGCATGCTTATCGCACAATGTAATGATGGAAAGCAATTAGTAGGGGTATCTATCCAATAGATAAATTTTGCTATAAGAGAAAATATATCAGTTCCTGTTACAGTAGGTCTTGCTACTGTTGATGGGTAACTTATAAATACAATATTTCCTATCATAGAGCATAGTATATACGCCATAGTATATTTAATAAATTTATCTTTGTCTTTGCAATATAAATAATATGGAATTATAAATATCATTAAATACCAAATACAATAGGGTATAAAAAATGCAGGTACAAATGGTATCTTGGTGTCAATAACATTTCCAACTAAGTTTAGATCTCCTTGTAATAATTTAGATATAAAATATAATATTGATTGAATACAAACCAAACTTATAGTAGTAATTATTGGTTTAATTTCTAATTTTTTAATATACTTCTTCATAAAAATCACATATATATTATACTATATATTTATTTACTTTTAAATCTTAAAATGATAAAATAGTTTTGGAGAATAGATATGAAAGATATAATAGAGTTTTTAAGAAGCCATAAATATTATTTAGTAGTAGCAATACTTGTATTTACAAGTATTGTTTTAAGTATAACTTATTCTAATTATTTTGTAGAATCAGGTAATCATAAAGCAGCAGAAATGTATATTGGGGAGTTAAGTTATACGATTAATATTAATGGCAATAATACTAATTTTGTGTCTATTCCTAATGGTACGAGTGATATAACTCTTTTAATATCATCAAAGAATGAAATAAATACTAAATATAAATTAGGTTATATAATTGATAATAATAATTCTAATTATTCTATATATTATTATAATGATACTTCTTATAGTACTCCTAGTGGTTCTATTACTTCTAATGGTAATAAATCAATTAAACTTAGAATAACTAATAACAGCAGTGCTGCTTTAAAGTTTACATTCAAAGCATTTGGTGGTTATGATCATAATGATTTAAACGGTATTGTTCTAAGTGGTGGATATATGCAAATAACTGAGGTTGTTCCTGATGCTTGTGTATTTACAGGAAACTTAGTTGATGGAGCTACATACAGTTATGGTCAATACACATATATTTATAAAATGTATAATTATTATAATGTTGATGAGGATAGTTATCAACTAGAATCATTAAGTGATGATGGCTGGTCAGTAATATTAACAGATAAAGATAGTACTGCTCCTGTAACAAGTGAGATATGTTCTTCTATTAATAATAAACCAATAGTATCTACATCAGCTATGTTTGCTAATAGTAAAGCAATTAGTATTAGTTATAAAGAGTTCGATACAAGTAATGTTACTGATATGAATTGTATGTTTTGTAATACTTCGTTTACTGATATTAGTTCTCTAGCTTTCGATACAAGTAATGTAGTAGATATGTCATATATGTTTTATAATTCAAAATATACTGATAAATTATATCTTACATATTTTGATACACATAATGTTTATAGTATGAGTTATATGTTTTATGGGGCTGCTTCAAGAGAAATCAATGTAAGGAATTTTTCTTTTTATGATATAGTTGATATGAGTTATATGTTCGCTAATAGTACTACTCAATATTTGTATTTTATTTCTGATATACCTGATGGTTCTATTTTAGATAATATGTTTGAAAATTGTACTATAGATACTGTTTATATACCTTCAACTGTAATTAATTCTGATTTTACACCAGATGTTACTAAATCTCCTGATAGTATGAAAATTACTGTTATAATTTAATATTTATAATTGACTAGAATTCCTAGTCTTTTTTCTTTATACTAGAAATTTTTTAACTTTTTTAGTATAATGTATTCGAGGTGAAGGGGAATGGCAAAGCAAACAATATGTTTAGTTGGTAGACCTAATACAGGAAAGAGTACTTTATTTAATAGGATAGTTGGTAAAAAAGTAGCTATTATAGAAGATATCCCTGGTGTAACAAGAGATAGAATATATAGTCAGGCTAGTTATAAAAATATACCATTTTATTTAATTGATACAGGTGGTATTGATTTAAGTGATGGAGAATTTAACGAGGAAATAAGAATGCAAGTAGAAGTAGGTATCAATGAAGCGGATACTATTATTTTTGTTGTAGATGGTAAAGATGGACTTACTACTAGTGATTTATTAATTCGTGATATGTTAAAGAAACAAGATAAAAGAGTAGTTGTCGCAGTAAATAAAATGGATAACAAATTATCTAATGACAATGTATATGAATTTTATAGTCTTGGATTTGATGATTATATTCCAATTAGTGCTGAACATGGTAATGGAGTAAATGAATTATTAAAAGCAGTTACTGATGGATATGAAGCAGGTTATGAAGAAGAAGATAATAATATTAAAATATCTGTTATAGGAAGACCTAATGTAGGAAAAAGTAGTCTTGTAAATGCATTACTTAATGAAGAAAGAGTTATTGTTAGTAATGTTGCTGGTACTACTCGTGATGCTATAGATACTAAATTTACTTATAATAAAGAAGAATATACATTAATAGATACAGCAGGACTTCGTAAAAAAGGTAAAATATTTGAAGCAGTTGAAAAATATAGTTTACTTAGAAGTATGAAAGCAATAGATAGAAGTGATGTATGTTTACTTGTACTTGATGCGACTACTGGAATAGTTGAACATGATAAACATATCGCAGGTTATGCTTTAGAAGCAGGAAAACCAGTTGTTATAGTTGTTAATAAATGGGATACAATAGATGAAAAAGATGAATCTATGAAAGAATGGAAAAAAGATATCAAATATAATTTCCAATTCATGGACTATGCTAAAGTAGTATTCTTAAGTGCACAAACTAAAAAAAGAATACATACTCTTATGCCAGAAGTACTTGCGTCTTATGAAAACTCTATTAAACAAGTTAAAACAAGTATAATAAATGATGTTATAAGAAATGCATTTATTGAAACACCACCAGCATCATTTAAAGGCAAAAAACTTAAAGTATACTTTGCTCATCAATCAGGAACTAAACCACCCAGATTTGATATAGAAGTTAATTCTAAAGGACTTGTTCATTTTAGTTATTATAGATATCTTGAAAATAAAATAAGAGAGAATATAGATTTTAGTGGTACACCTATAGTAATACAATTTAAAAATAAAGGTGAAAAAGAATTATAAACACATATTAAATAAATATGTGTTTTTTAAATATAAAATATGATAGAATTAGATTATGAAAAAAGAAGTTAAAGATAAAAAGAAAAAGGTAAGTATATGGAAATATGTCAAGAAATGTTATCCATATTTTAAAAGAGAAAAGAAAGCATTAATTATACTTATAATTATATCACTTATAATAAGCATATTTAATTCATTTGGGCCTGCTTTAATGGCTAAAGTATTAGATTATGCGACTAGTAGTAGATTAGACGAAGCACTTAAATATCTTTTATTTGTAGTAGGTCTTGCATTAGTAATTGATTTCTTTGATAAAATAGTTTTCATTAGAAATTATACTAAGATTCAAGAAAGTATTACTAATAATATAAAGAAAGATGTAATAAGTTCTTATTTTGAAATAGATAATAAAGAATTATTAAAGACATCAAGTGGAATATTCTTAACTAGAATAACAAGTGATCCTGATAATATTATTGATGCATTTGATGCAGTACGTGGTAACTTTACTAAAATACTTTCAAATATATTTGTATTTATATATATATTTCATATTAACTTTGTACTTGGAACAATTACTGTTATTGGTACGATTAGTGTATATTTAGTAGAAAAGTCAGCAATGGATAAATGGAATGCTTATAGAAAAAGAAGAAATAAATTAAGAGATAGAAATACAACTATTATTAATGAAGGATTAAAAGGTACTCATGATATTAAATTATTAAATATAGTAGAACATTTTAAAAATAAAGTAAGTGGTAATTTAGATGAACTATGTAATGATACAGTTGGTAGTATTAAAGTAGATAGTGGATATGTTTTCTTAAGAACTGTTGTTGTTTATGCTTTTACTGCTGTACTTATTGTATTATCTATATATTTTGTTAAATTTGATGTAATAAAAGTATCATCATTAATCGCAATATTTATGTATAAAGATAGATTATTTACATCAATATTATATCTTGCTTGGACTGAAAGACAACTTAAAGAATTTGCTTTATCAGCTGAAAGAATATTTGAGGTTATTGATCATAGTAAATTTAAATTAGAACATTATGGTAATAAGAGAGTAAATGAATTAAGTGGTAAGATAGAATTTAAGAATGTATATTTTAAATATGAAAAAGATAGTGTACTTAAAGGGGTTAGTTTTAATATAGAACCAAAGGATACAGTTGCTATAGTAGGTAAAAGTGGTAGTGGTAAAACAACTATTGTTAATTTGATAAGTAAGATATATGAAGTAGATAAAGGAAGTATCTTATTAGATGGAAATAATATTAATGATTTAGATAAATATTCTATTAGAAATAATATTAGTGTTATAAGTCAAAAACCATATTTATTTAATATGACTATTAAAGAGAATCTTTTACTTGTGAGTCCTAATGCTTCACAAAAGCAAATTGAAAATGTTTGTAAGATATGTGAACTTCATGATTATATAATGAATCTTCCTAAAAAGTATAATACTTTAGTTGGAGAAGGTGGTGTTACTTTAAGTGGTGGTGAATGTCAAAGAGTTGCTATTGCAAGAGCATTACTTATGAAAACAAATATTATATTATTTGATGAAGCAACCAGTGCACTTGATAATGAGACACAAGAAAATATACAAAAGGCTATAAATAATATAAGTAGTGAATATACTATGATAATAATTGCTCATAGACTTTCAACTATTAAGAATTGTAATAAGATTATTGTTATTGATGATGGAAAAGTATCAGGAATTGGTACTCATAATGAATTATATAAAAATAATGAAATTTATAAGTCTTTATATGAAAAGGAGTTAAGACGAGAGAATGACTAGAATAGATATTGAACTTGTAAATAAAGGTATATTTGAAAGTAGAAGTAAAGCACAAAATGAAATAAAAAATAGTATTGTTTATTGTAATGGTAAGTGTGTTAGTAAGCCATCTTTTGATGTGAATAGTAGTGATATTATTGAGATAAAAGGTGAAAAGTTAAAATATGTATCACGTGGTGGATTAAAGTTAGAGAAAGCGATTCATGAATTTAATATTGATTTAAAGGGCAAAATTCTTTTAGATATTGGTTCATCAACTGGTGGTTTTAGTGACTGTGCGATTCAAAATGGAATAAATGAAATATACGCGATAGATGTAGGTAGTAATCAATTTGATAAAAAATTAAGAGAGAATGATAAAATACATTTATATGAGAATACTGATTTTAGAAATATTGATAATACTATCATTAGTAGATGTGATATAGCATCTATAGATGTATCATTTATATCAGTTACTAAACTTATGAGTAAACTTGAAAGTCTTAATAATTTAAAAGAAATAGTTTGTTTAATTAAGCCACAATTTGAGTGTGGTAAAGATATTGCTGATAAATACAAAGGTGTTCCACTTAATAAAGAAGTACATGAGAATATTATTTTAAATATTATTAATTCATTTATGAATATAGGATTTATGATAAATGGTCTTACTTATTCACCTATAAAAGGTGGTAATGGTAATATAGAATATCTTGCATATTTTAAGAAAGATGATAAGAAAGAAGTAAATGTATCAAAAGTAGTTAGTGATGCGTTTAGAATGTAATTTTTATTTAAATAGCATTTATTGACATTTTATGACATAAAATTAAACTTTAATGCACTTTTAACCATTTCTTGAATAAAATATTATACTGTTAATTTGAGAAGAAAAATATTTATGGAGGTACAAAATGAAATATTTTAAATTTACTTTTTTAATGTTTGCAGTATGTTTAGTTATGTCATATGTTTCCACAAATGCCAAGGAAATATATGGTATTGCTAATTTTGTTGTTAAAGCCTATAAATTAGAAACGAATTATGGTAAATACAGAACTAAAACGGATGCCATTTCAGAACAAACATATGAAAATGTTGGAACGGTGAGACTATACTCTGATGGAGGATATGTCGATATTAATGTAAATCTTTGTAGAAAAGGTGGAAAATGCTCTGACTATAGAACTTTTTCCACAGATCACAAAGAAACATATACAGGCAACAATTTTGTTTTGAAAGGCGATTATACTTTAAAATTTAAAAATCCAAATTTTACTGCCTATAAGGTAAGCCATTCTGGTATTTGGACATATTAAAATAAAATAAGAATATATTTTTCTTCTCGTTTTATTTATGGAGGTATTAATGAAAAAAAATATAAAAAATAGCATAATAAATAACATAGCGATAATAGTAGCTTTTTTAATACTATTTATATTCTTCAATATATCAGCTTTAAAAGTATATATTGATAATGAAATAAGAAAAAATGATATGGATAATAGTATTAATTGGTGTAATAAATTACTTGAATATGAACCAGATAATTTTTGTAAGAATAATATTGATGAATATTATACAAAAGATACATTGAGTATTTATTACGATATATTTAATTCATCCGAATACTCAACTTTATTTTATTTCGGTATACCATTTTTAGTAATTGCATCATCACTATATATGACTAGTAAAAAATTTAGAAATCAAGATATTAAAAATTGTTTAACAAGAGAAAGTTATAATATGTATATGAAAAAAATGCTTAAGAATGCATATAAAAGTGTAATAATATGGCCACTATTAACTATTTATTTGTTGATAATCTCTTATCTTATAAGTGGAACATTTGAAGTATCAATAACTCCAAATATAGCAAGTTTTCCTATGAGCTTTTTAAAAAATCCATCTTTATTTATAATTTCTTATTTACTAAACACAATATTTATGAGTTTCTTTTGGACTAATATAGCACTCCTTATTGTACCAGATACTAGAAATTATATTGTTTCTGTCCTTGAAAGTATTATGATATATTTTGGAATCACTTTAACTAATACATTCTTTGTAATATTACTTATTAATAAGATTTTTCATAGGGATGTAGAAAAATATTTAGATTTCTTTGACGTATACAATTACTATAATAGAGAATTAATTCCATTTAATATACTATGTTTAAGTATTGCATTAATAAGTGGATTACTTGTATATTTAAAATATAAAAATAAAGAAAAAATAATTATGAAATTAGAAAGGAATTCATAAAATGCAGATAATAGTTAAAAATATATCTAAAAAGTTTAAAAAAGTTACTGTTCTTAATAATGTTAATATGACATTTGAAAGTGGAAAAATATATGGTCTTGTTGGAAGAAATGGTAGTGGTAAAAGTGTATTCTTAAAAATATTATGTTCGTTTTATAAGCCTAATACTGGAGAAGTATTATTTGATAATATAAATTATAGTTCTAATAATAGTTTTCCACCTGATACAAGAGCATTAATAGAAAAGCCAACTTTCTTTCCAGATTTAACTGGCTTTGAAAATTTAAAATTACTTGCGAATATTCAAAATAAAATAAGTGATAATGAAATAAATGATACATTAGAAAAAGTAAATTTAATTAATGAAAAAAATAAAAAGTATAAAGAATATTCACTTGGTATGAAACAAAAATTAGGAATAGCACAGGTACTTATGGAAAATCCTAGTGTTATGATATTTGATGAATTATTTAATGGTATAGAAGATGATACAGTAGATAAAATAAGAAATATATTATTAGAACTAAAAAATCAAAATAAAATTATAATAGTAACAAGTCATATTAAAGAAGATATAGATATATTATCAGATGAAGTATATAAATTTAATAATGGAAATGTGGAACGTATAAAATGAAAAATGATTTTAAATTAATTGTATCATTACTAGAAAATACTAGATTTAAAGTAACTATCATTATGATTGTATTACTTGGATTCATGGCATTTGGTACCATAACAGAAAGAATGACATTCATAGAAGGCATTTATAATGTTATGACATGGGACTATTTCATAATGGTATTACTATTTCTATTTATGTTTAACACATATAATATATATACAGAACTTACTCATAACTATTCATTTATGATAAGAATAAAAGATTATAAAGAATTCTTTAATAAAATGATTAAGTTTATATTTATATCTAATTTAATAATATATTTTATAGTTTTAGTTAATGTTATGTTGTGTTCTATTTTAAATACTGGTATGAATATGAAAATAGATAATTATTATTTTTATAATATTAGTAATTCTTTATATTTAATATTTCATATAATAAGAAGTTATTTTATACTTAATATAGTTATTGTATTCTCAATTAGTGTGTATAAACTAGTAAGAGAAGAAATAGGTATTTTAATAGTGGGAATAATACCTCTTAGTATATGTATGTTATTTCCAATATTAAAAGTAAAAGACGTAACATCAGTGTTTATGTTACCATTATATTATGGAGAATATTTTATAAGTAATAACTATGGTACATTTCCTTTTGAAATATGCATGTCTATACTATTTATATCGTTAATATTTTCTATATCTAAATTATTTATGTTTATTGTATCAAAGAAAAATATTGATTTAGAATTTTAAAAAACACTTTATTAAATAGAAAAGAGTAAGAAAAGCAAAAAAATCTTACTTTTTTCTTAAAATTATTAGTAATAATCGTTGACAAAAGGGGGTTGGGTATGCTATTATTAACTAGATTTCAGGTTTTCTCACGCAGAAAACTTAAAAAAATATAGTAAATGATACACCTGGAAATGTGTATAAGAAAGGAGACTAATATGCCTACAATTAATCAATTAGTAAGAAAGAGTAGAGGACAAAAGGTTAAAAAGAGTAAAAGCCCAGTATTAAATGTTGGATATAACTCTAAAGACAAAGTAAGAACTAACAACTGTGCACCACAAAAACGTGGAGTTTGTACTCGTGTTTCTACTAAAACACCAAAGAAACCAAACTCAGCTTTAAGAAAAATTGCTAAAGTTAAATTAAGTAACGGTTATGAAGTAAACTGCTATATCGGTGGTGAAGGACATAACTTACAAGAACATAGTGTTGTTCTAATTCGTGGTGGTCGTGTTAAAGATCTTATCGGTGTTCGTTATCATATTGTTCGTGGAACTTTAGATACAGCTGGTATTGATAAAAGAAGACAAGGTAGAAGTAAATACGGAACTAAAAAACCTAAAAATAAATAATTAAGTTTGAGAAAGGAGAAATAAAACATGCGTAAAAGACAAGCAATAAAAAGAGATGTTTTAGCAGATCCAATATATAATTCTAAAATGATTACTAAATTAATCAATGGAATTATGTTAGATGGTAAAAAAGGAACTGCTCAAAAAATATTATATGATGCACTTGAAACAGTAAAAGAAAAAACAAATAGAGATCCTATGGAAGTTCTAAATGAAGCATTTGATAATATTAGACCATCACTAGAAATTAGAAGTAGAAGAATTGGTGGAAGTAACTATTCAGTTCCAACTGAAGTACGTGAAGAAAGAGCTAATGCTTTAATGCTTAGATGGTTAATTCAATATGCTAAAAATAGAAGTGGAAAAGGAATGGCAGAAAAATTAGCTGCTGAAATTATAGATGCTTCAAATGGAATTGGCGGAGCAGTTAAAAAACGTGAAGATACTCATAAGATGGCTGAAGCTAACAAGGCTTATGCTCATTATAGATGGTAAGAAGGGAGAACACTAATGGCGCGTGATGTATCGTTAGAAAAAACACGTAATATAGGAATTATGGCTCATATAGATGCTGGTAAAACAACAACTACTGAGAGAATTCTATATTTAGGTGGAAACATTCATAAAATTGGTGAAACTCATGATGGAGCTTCTCAAATGGACTGGATGGATCAAGAAAAAGAAAGAGGTATAACAATTACTAGTGCTGCAACTACTGTACACTGGAATGGTTATAGATTCAATATAATAGATACTCCGGGACACGTAGACTTCACTATTGAAGTTGCTCGTAGTTTAAGAGTTTTAGATGGTGCTGTTGCACTTATTGATGCTCAAGCTGGAGTTGAAACACAAACTGAACAAGTTTGGAGACAAGCAAATGATTATATGGTTCCAAGAATGATTTGTGCTAATAAGATGGAAAAAATGGGAGCTGACTTCTATTATTCAATAGATTCAATTCATCATAGACTATCTGAAAATGCAGAACCAATCATGTTACCAATTGGAGCTGAAGATCATTTTACAGGATATGTTGATTTAGTTACTATGAAAGCTTATAACTATGATGGAACTGCTGCTCAAAATGTTACTGAAATTGAAATACCAGCAGACATGATGGATAGAGCTGAAGAATATAGAGGTAAATTAATAGATGCTGTTGCTGATTTCTCTGACGAATTAATGGAACAATATTTAGAAGGAAATGAAATTAGTGTAGATTTATTAAAATCAACTATAAGAAAAGCTACATTAGCTGTTAAATTTTTCCCAGTATTATGTGCTGATGCTTTAGGTGATAAAGGTACTCGTGCATTAATGGATGCAGTTATTGATTATCTACCATCTCCACTTGATATTGCAGCTGTTAAAGGCGTTGATATGAATGATAAAGAGGTTGAAAGAAAAGCTAGTGATAGTGAACCATTCAGTGCTTTAGCATTCAAAGTTATGAACGATCCATTTGTAGGAAACTTAACATTCTTCCGTGTATACTCTGGTGTACTTAAATCAGGAAGTTATGTTATGAACTCTACTAAAGGAGAAAAAGAAAGAATCGGACGTATTCTTCAAATGCATGCTAATCAAAGAAAAGAAATTAGCGAAGTATATGCTGGAGAAATTGCTGCTGCTGTAGGTCTTAAAGATACTACTACAGGAGATACTCTATGTGATGAAAAGAATCAAGTTATTCTTGAAAAAATGGTATTCCCAGAACCAGTTATTGAACTTGCTATTGAACCAAAATCAAAAGCAGATCAAGAAAAGATGGGAATTGCTCTTCAAAAATTAGCTAAAGAAGATCCATCATTCAGAGCTAAAACTGATCATGAAACTGGTCAAACTATTATAGCCGGTATGGGTGAACTTCATTTAGACGTTCTAGTTGATAGAATGAGAAGAGAATTCGGTGTTGAAGCTAACGTTGGTAAACCACAAGTTGCTTATAGAGAAACTCTTAAGAGTACTGCTGAATGTGAAGGTAAATATATTAAACAATCAGGTGGACGTGGACAATATGGACATGTTTGGGTTAAATTTGAACCAAATCCTGATAAGGGATATGAATTTGTTGATGAAGTAGTAGGTGGAGTTGTTCCTCGTGAATATATTCCTGTAGTTGACAAAGGACTTCAAGAAGCTTTAGCAGGTGGAGTACTTGCTGGATATCCAATGATAGATGTTAAATGTACATTATTTGATGGATCTTACCATGATGTAGACTCAAATGAGATGGCATTTAAAATCGCAGCTTCTATGGCATTAAAAGAAGCTAAAAATAAATGTAATCCTTGCATTTTAGAACCAATTATGAATGTTGAAGTAGTTGTTCCAGAAGAATTCATGGGAACAGTTATGGGAGACTTAACTAGTAGACGTGGAAAACCACTTGGTAATGAATCAAGAGGTAGAGATATTTCTATTAGAGCTATGGTTCCACTTTCAGAAATGTTCGGTTACATGACAGTTCTTAGAAGTAATACTCAAGGACGTGGTACATATCAAATGATATTTGATCACTATGAAGAAGTTCCAAGAAGTATTGCTGAAGACATTATAAAGAAAAATGGTGTACAACAATAAGTATACTTTTGAAAAGTTTTGTTATTTATACTTGAAATATTATCAAGTATTAGATAAAATATAATATGTAAACAAAGGAGGAAAAATAAAATGGCAAAACAAAAATTCGACCGTTCAAAAGAGCACGTTAATATTGGTACTATTGGACACGTTGACCATGGTAAAACAACATTAACTGCTGCAATTACTAAATATTTTGGAGAATTTATGGATTATGATCAAATCGATAAAGCTCCAGAGGAAAGAGAAAGAGGTATTACTATTAATACTGCTCACGTTGAGTATTCAACTGACAAACGTCACTATGCTCACGTTGACTGTCCAGGACATGCTGACTATGTTAAAAACATGATCACTGGTGCTGCACAAATGGATGGTGCTATCCTAGTTGTATCTGCTGCAGATGGTCCTATGCCACAAACTAGAGAACACATTTTGTTATCTCGTCAAGTTGGTGTGCCTAAGATCGTGGTTTACATGAATAAATGTGACCAAGTTGATGATCCAGAACTACTTGATTTAGTAGAAATGGAAATCAGAGAATTATTAGGAGAATATGGATATGATTCTGAATGTCCTATTATCCGTGGTAGTGCTTTAAAAGCCCTTGAAGGTGATGAAGCTGCTGCTCAAAGTATCCGTGACTTAATGGCTGCTGTTGATTCTTATATCGATGCACCAGTTCGTGATACTGATAAACCATTCTTAATGAGTATTGAAGACGTTTTCACTATCTCAGGACGTGGAACAGTTGTTACTGGACGTGTTGAACGTGGACAACTTAAACTAAATGACGAAGTTGAAATCGTTGGACTTAAACCTACTAAGAAGACAGTTGTAACTGGTATTGAAATGTTTAGAAAATCTCTAGACTTTGCTCAAGCTGGTGACAATGCTGGATGCTTACTACGTGGTATTGCTCGTGATGAAGTTGAACGTGGACAAGTTTTGGCTAAACCAGGAAGTGTTACACCTCATACTAAATTTAAAGCAAGCGTATACGTTCTATCTAAAGAAGAAGGAGGACGTCATACACCATTCTTCTCAAATTACCGTCCACAATTCTATTTCAGAACTACAGACGTAACAGGTGTTATTGAATTACCTGAAGGAGTAGAAATGGTAATGCCTGGAGATAATGTTGACATGACTGTTGAACTTATCGCTCCAGTTGCTCTAGAAAACGGAACTAAATTCTCTATCCGTGAAGGTGGAAGAACTGTTGGTGCCGGAGTTGTATCTGAAATTTTAAAATAATTTAAGAATATAACAATTAAAAAATCTTAGGACTTCGTGTCTTAAGATTTTTATTTTGCCTTAGGATAAGGCTTTCTTTCATTTGTTAAACCAAGAATATAATCAACAGAAACATCATAATACTTTGCAAGTATAATTAATTTTTCGATAGGCATTGATCTTATTCCATTTTCATAAAGACTATATTGGCATTGAGTAGTATTTAAAACTTTAGCTATATCGGTTTGAAGTAAGTCCCTATCTTCTCTTATATCTTTAAATCTATAAAATTCCATAACTAATTCACCACATATAAATTTTCTCATATTTCCAAATGAATATATTGACAATATATGCAAATAAATATATAATAAATGTATAATATATGCAAATGAATATATGAGGTGTAAATATGAAAGTATCAAAAATATTATGTATTATTATAATTTTAATACAATTTATTATCATAATTGCCTTTACAACAAATAAAAATACATCTTCAAAAAATGTTTTTGAGGAAACAAAAGAAACTACAAAGAAAAATGCGGGCACATTGTCTTTTATGTTAGAAACTTCATATGGAAGTGGAAAATACGAAAAAGGCTCATCTACTAAATGGCCATTACCATCTGATGGATACATTTTTAATGATACTTTATCAAAATGTGAAAATGGTGGGGAACTTATGTGGGATGATACAAAAAATGTAGTTCTTATGACTGGAAACATTTCAGATAAGTGTTATGTGTATTTTGATATGATTAAATTAATTACATTTTATATTGATGATATAGAATATAAGGCTGTAGAAAATATGACTTGGAAAGAATGGGTTGAAAGTAATTATTGCACCATTGAGATTAGTACTAGTAGTGTTTGTACAGGAAATAATAACTTAGGATTAGGAAATCAAAAATACATATTTAATTCAACGGGGACTTATGATTTAGCATTAACTGGTGATAAAATTATAGAAAATAATAAATATTTAATTAGAATTTATAATGAGCCATGTAAATTTGCATAGCAAACAAGAAAAAACATCTTAGTAAAATAAACTAAGATGTTTTCTATTTATTAAATTCTTTTGCAAGTAGTCCACTTTTTAATAATTTTTCATATTGTTTTTCATCAATTACTAAATCAAATTCTCCAATATATTCATAAACATCTGGATTAAATCCCATTTTAAATCTATTTAAACCATAATAATGATTTTCTTTTGATAAATCTGCAGTAATTCCATTTAAATCCAAATATTTATATTCTTGTTGATAATATTTAATCAAAGCATAATATAAGAAGTAATTTGGACTAAATCTAGACATTGCTTTATTAAATCCACTTATTTGAATTATAACTCTGTTTTGGTGTTTAATAACTAAAGCCCCAGCAACATAAGTTTCCAACCCTGTATTTAAGTTTTTAGAAGCTTCAGCGATATCATTTTTATAAGATAGTAATGCCTTATCAGAATTCATTTTAGCATTAATAGCATTAGCATTATTATTTGTTATTAATTTGTTATTAAAAGAAGCATTTCTTCTAAGTTCTTCATTATAAGCTTCCTGAGCATTTATTAAAAAAGCTTTATAATCAACTTTTACTAACATTAAATCAACATCTAAAGTTTTACTAAAAACATTATAAAAATCATTATAATAATATTCATCTTTTTTAATCTTATTTTTTATAAATTCATAAAAGATATTAAGTTTATTATGATCACACTTTTCAAGCACTAATCCTTTTCTTAATCCTTTTTTTATTTTATTTCTAGTATTCTTATTTAACTTATTAACATCAAATTCATCTAAATTTATAATTGCATTAACACGTGGGAGTAAAGATTCAAAATTCATATTATCCTTTAACTTTTTATAACCACACCTAATTAAGTTATCAACAATTCTGTAATTTTCATTGTATTCAAAGTTCATAGTCTTTTTATTTAACTTAGCTACCGCTATTTCAGGATTAATCTTTATAAATACAAAATTTTTCTTTTCATAAAAAGCCTTTATTTTTTTAGTAAAGTCTTCAAGTAAAAAAGTATTTGAATAATCAATTAAAAAACCACGTGGAGAATATCCATAATAGTACCCACCAATTTTTTTATAAAGAATAAGGGCAGCTCCAACAATTTCATCTCCTCCATAAGAGATAAATTCATAGTCATAACCTTCTTCAGCTTTAATCATCGCATAATTAATTGATTCATGAAAATTCCCAATAAAATGAGAACTAACAAAATCTTTAAATTCAGCGATTGACATTTCTTTTATATTCATGGTTAAACCTCCCCTAAGTAAGACAACATTATACCATAATTTGACTGAAAAATCAAAAAACAATTGACTTAAAAGATAATCTTTTTGTATAATATAAGTAGGAGTGATAAAATATGGCGTCAGGATTTAAAAATAGTATTGAAAATATGTACAAAAGAATGATTATTTATTCATTATTAACAGCATTATTAACAATCATAATGGGTATTGTATTACTATTATTACCAAATGCAACAAATAAAGTAGTTGGTATAATTGTTGGAATCATTTTCTTAATCGAAGGGATAAATTCCGTATACAAATATTTTCATCGTGAAGGAGCAAAGTTATATAACTTAAATCTGATATTTGGTGTGTTATATGCCTTACTTGGTGTAGTAATAATTCTTTATCCATTCACAGTAGTAGAATTTGTAACAGTTTGCTTGGGAATCTACATGATTATTAATGGTGCAAGTAAAGTAAACTATGCATTGTGGTTAAAAAAAGGAAACGAAGAATCGTGGCTAATAACATTAGCAACAGGAATTCTTATAGCAATAGTTGGTATCTTAGTAATATTTAATCCATTTGCAAGTCTAACATTAACTAAACTAGCCGGAGCATTCTTAATAATAACTGGTATTCTTGATTTTATGGACACAATACTATTTAGAAACCGTAGCAAAGAAATAATGGAAATATTCTGGTAAAATAAAGTAAAATAAAAAGTAAAACTTCGTCGTTTTGCTTTTTATTTGTCCCAAGTTTTGGTATACTATATATAGAAAGAAGGGATAAGTGTGTTAATAAAAGATATTCATGCTAGAGAAATACTAGATAGTAGAGGAAATCCCACAGTTGAAGTTGATATGACGCTTGATAATGGAATAACTAAAACAGCATCAGTACCAAGTGGGGCATCAACTGGTTCAAGGGAAGCTCTAGAACTTAGAGATAAAGATCCAAATAGATATGAAGGAAAAGGAGTTTTAAAAGCAGTTAGTAATGTTAATAACATTATAAGACCAGCTTTAATAGGTAAAAAGTGTGACCAATTATTTGTTGATAACTTACTTATTTCCTTAGATGGAACAGAAAATAAAAGTAACC